>Ga0209960_1004290_pt1 | contig 11078 bp, 13 predicted proteins | sample ThiBiot_500_plan_2_FD_183947 | JGI IMG/M metagenome (GOLD analysis project Ga0209960, IMG submission 183947) | Wastewater bioreactor microbial communities from Cape Town, South Africa - Thiocy_expt_500_plan (SPAdes) | ecosystem: Engineered > Bioreactor > Thiocyanate-remediating >... | reverse complement strand
TGGAAGTTTATATATTCATTCATGTCCAATGAACGATCTTATACCAATCTATCTGATTGTTGCTGGAATTTTAACATTTATTTTTCTGATAATTAGCATTGTAAAAGTAAAAGCGAATTATTTCGATGTTGATGAAAGAAAATAGATCATATTTATAGATTTTTGTCGCGAATACAATCGGTTGGAAATTCACTCAACTTGTTCTTGGTTTTATTTGTCTTGGATGGTTTATCACTGTCAGTTTTTTTGAAGAAAAAAAAACAATTGAAAATATTCTCTCGTTTTCATAGGGAAATGTTTGGTCATTTCGTGATCGAGATATTGTTCAACATGATGATCCTGATGAACATTCAACCTATTGTGAATATTCCGTATATACTTGTGCATATACAACAGTATTCATTAGTTATGCTTATCTGTTTGGTAGTACATGTTTGACTAATAAACGTTCGAGCTAAAATGAGAGGAGAGCACATCCCAATCGTTTGGAAGTAAAATAATGATTACAACCATGGGCGTGCCATTTTTCTCTTTATGAATCGTTGTATTTGCATTTCCAATCAGTCAAACAATCGTCTTCGTTCGAGTACTTATTGCGAATATTCATTGTATACATGCGATTATAGTACAATTTTTATAAGTTTTGGATTTCTTTTCGGTTAGCGTTTATTATAGTTACAAAAAATAAAGAAAGATACACTTTTTATAATGTCTATACAGTTGTATTTGTTGCACGTTCTTTTAAATCTAATATCGGTACGATAAATAATGGAACGAGCATCGCTGTAAGAATGATCGTACAACCAATAATCGCACTGATAATAATCGTTTTCTTTCGATTGCGTAGATGTTCCCAACTAAAAACGCAAAACAACTAACAAAACGTAACATTTTTAATTAAAAATGAGTTTACACTGAAAATGTTCGTTGGGAATTTGAAGTCCGTTCGGTTCGACTTGTTGAAATCTAAGATAAACACGAACTGTCATTATCAGATGAAATCTTCGTTCCGCGTTTTCTACCTCAATTGAAGTCTCCTCTGAAAATCCCATTATTCTTACGATTTTACTCCGAAGAATAAGTAAAAAGAACATGTTTTTTTCTCTCTCTTCGACATTCTGTTAGAGAGAACGGAACTCACCAGTAAAATCACATAACATATGCTGATGCTTTATATTTCTAATAATAAATCCGGTTCATAGTAAAAAGAACAACTAGAAAAAGCATGAACATTGTGTCATAATCTCAAATTTTTTTTCGTTTTTTATCTATGACCAAGAAGATAGTTAGTGATGATGACGATGCTAAAGTTCGCGTATAATGGAGAAACGTGACTCATAACTGATAACATGCAGATATATAAAACTATCAGAGTATCAACATTTTGTTAGTTTTCACTTATGACAATGAAAATAGGAATTTCAGTTTTTATTCTTTTGATTTCGACGATCGGTCAAGTTACTGCTCAAGGCGGTGGCGGAGGAGGCGGCGGCGGAGGAGGAGGAGGAGGAGGTGGTGGATGGATTCCTAGCGGTGGCGGTGGAAGTAGTGGTGCTGATTGTAATACAGAAAAATGTATAAGAGACGGACGAATTGCGATGACTGTGATTTTCACTATCTTTGGTGCTATTGTATTTGGCGTTTGTGCGTTTCTTGTTCGAGCTTATTGGTTAGGCAGACCTTGCCGTAGCAATTCGTTATTTATACATAATTCTGATGCAAATAATTCCGATGAAATCGATAGTAAATCGATCTTTCGATCGGGACGATGGAGTACTCGGTATTATCAATATCGATCATGGCATGGTCCTCATCAACTAACGCTTAATTTCAATGTTAATACAATGAAAGTCACAGGGTCTGGACAAGATGATGTCGGTTCATTTAATATAACCGGTACCTATTCGCCTAAAACGCAACGATTAGGTCTTGAAAAGAAATATCGATTATCCACAGGCAATTCACGAGAAAATCTCGGTCATACAGTTACTATTCAATTATGTTGGAATTTCGATACAAATCGATTCGAAGGCAAATGGTTCGTACGAACGGGTAAATACAATGGCGAAGATAAATTCGAATTGACATGTATCGATCAACAACAAACAGTTATTAATATGAAAGTTTAAGTTTTATTTCGAACAAAATAAAATATCTCACAGTGAAATTAAAAACAAAACAAATACAATTTAGTTCTTCATTGGTGCTTTGTTATTTTGTCGATCAGCTGTATGTTCGATGAGTTGTTCTTCTTTTCGTGATGCTCTCATCAAATAATACAATCCGAAGATACCAGCAGCTACAGCACCTATTTTTATAAAAGGATGATTAGGTTTTGTTACAATCGGAACTTGGCTTGTTGTCGTGCTCGTATTCGTTCGTACGAAACGAGTTAAAAAACGAATATTATCGAGTAGAAGAGGCATGATTTGAATGAGTATACGAACGCAAATAACACTCCATTTATATACGATGTCCTCTTTCCTCCTATAGGTGATTGAGTTTATATTTATTTCTTTCAAACTATTCGAACTACAAAAATAATCAACGTTGTATTTTGATTTGAAACTGTTGAATACGATGATTATTCGAATCGGCAACATACAAATTGTTCTTACGATCGAATAGTAAACCTTCGGGGCAAATCAATTGACTTGCATCACTACCAGGAAGAAATCGATCGCCAGCGATCATATCAGGTTCTTCATTTTCACGATATCGCATGATTCGATGATTCCAACGATCAGCAACGTACAAAGTGCCTAATTGATCAACAACAACCCCTGCAGGACAATCCAATTGTTCGAGATTTCGCCCTTTGCCTTTGCCACCAGCAACCACCGTCCCCTTTTCATCTCCTTTCTTCCATCGAACGACTCGATCATTGTGCGAATCAGATATGTATAAAGTTTGATCATCATCAACGCAGATATACGTTGGATGATTGAGTTGTTTTCGACGAGAACCTTGTCCATTGCCGCCTGCAACTATTTTCCCAGCTGTTTCACCCATTCGAAATCGTAGAACTTCATGTTGATCCGGCACGGAAATATACAGACAATGTTTATCATCTAACGCCGCTGCAAAACATCCGATATTTCCTATTAATATTTTCGGTTTAGCTGATCGTTTGCCTGACCATGAGAGTACACGTCGATTATGATAATCACAGATAATAAACGATTTGATTTGTTTACAGAAAATAACATGCGATGGATTCGCTAACATATCCAATTCAACACCGAGAATACCTTTGCCGAACAGTTTTCGAGTCTCTTTCGTTCTTAAACTACATTTCATCAGTCGATGATTGCCACTGTCAGCAATTAAAATTGTTCGATTTTTGTACAATGAAATGCCTTGCGGAGTTTTGAGTCTGTCCTTTGCTGAACCGTATTCAGGATCACCGGCTGGCGTCTTTGCACGAGACTTCCATTGAGCATGAAATTGAACATTTGGTAAAACTGAAAACGAAACATTTGTTTAATCGATTCGAATCGAATCTACGTACTGCTTATTTGTTGATTGAGAAAAACCGGTTCATCCGGTGGTAAATTACTGGCTGAATACGGTTTTAATCGATGATTTCGTTCATTAAATGTTTCATCGACAATATCTCGAAAAACTTCAGCAATCGGTACATTCTTTTTATCGATATTTTGCAATAGAAATCGAGTGAATAGATTATCATCGGTGATCTTATTCACCGGACATGAATATTGAATAAAAACATTTCTTCCCATTGGCATCGTCAATCGATTTAAACCGTCAGTCAGTTCTACATAAATAAATATCAACTTTCGAAAAAATCAAATCTCTAACTCACGTGTTACTATTGCTCCACTGTCGATATTAAACAATCGACAGCAATCAAAAATGAATACATATGAAGCTGCTGGTGCGTTCTCAGTTAATCGATCGAGTAAACGATCGACATTCACACCGTTAGTTTCGATATCAATTTCATCGTGGATTTGATTGTCCCATGTTGGTATTAAGTAGTTTTTGCCATTGAATTGTTGAGCATGACCGAAATAGTAAAAAACAACAATATCATTGTTGAAAATATCGTTTGCAAATTCTTTGATATTTCTCATGAAATCATCTTCACGAACGAGATTTTTGTGTAGTTTAGTTTCGAATTTAATCTCATCGAATGTTTGTTTTATTGTTTTAGCATTTCGAATCGAACTACGAAGACAATTATCACGTATTTTGTATTGTTCATTTTTAATAATCAAAGCAGATTTTTTAATTTGATTCCACGGACCTAGAAAAAAATAACTTTCAAGAGAAAAACACACAACTTTTTCGGTACATACGAATTGGTATGTCGACTTGATTTAAAAAAATGATATCACGTGCTGATAACTGATTGACAGAATGAGGTCGTGATTGTTGATGTCGTTTGTTAAAAACATCTTCGGAGATCTCATCGAAGATTTCACTGATATCGATATTCTTTCGGTCGATATCTCGAAGTAAATGTATCATGAACAAGTCGTCTTTGGTTGTGTCATCGACAGCACAGGGATATTGAATGAAAATCTTTCGATCAGCAGGTAGATTGATCGAATGCAAACCTCCAGCTTGAATTGTCGATGTTCGACAACAGTTAAAAACGAAGATAAATGCAGTATCACGTTGACTTTCTGTTAATCGATCGATTATTTGTCCGAAATCAGCGCCAAATGCTTCGACATCTTGAACTGTATTTATACTTTCGTCGTTTGAAGGTATTAGATAATTTATTCCATTGACTTGATGAGCAAGACAAGAGAAATAAACGAAGACAATATCACCATTTGCATAACTACGTGAAAAATCTTTGACATTCTTCAAAATTCTTTCTTCGTTAAAGACGTTCGCGTGTTTGACAACATTAAAATTCATCTTTTGCAGTTCGGCTTCCAATAGTCGTGCATGTGCGAGTGATCGTCGAAGATTATCTTGTGCTTTCGTATTGAGATTGTTTGCTATGAGTAAGGCGTGTTTTTCTCGAGTTTCTGGTCTACCTGAAATACATATAGAGAAATAAGACGCGATCATTTAGAGTTTAGTTATACGAGTCGTGTGTCGAATTGGATTGAGATAGATCGGTTTCGTGTTTGATAATCCATTGGCAAAGAAAGGTTTTTTCTGTCCGTGTCTCTTTCGACTAACATCTTCGGTGATATCATGGAATAATTTGGTTACATGTACATTTTCTCGGTCGAGATTTCGCAGTAGAAGTTTAAAAAATAAATCATCTTCGGTTGTTTCATTTGCTGAACATGTAAATTGAATCAATACATTTGCTTGTTCATTCATTGGACCTAAACCTGTTGCTGTCACAGTTCGATCTTGTATTGCCGTACTTTTAAGTTCAAAAGGCATACAACAATCCAAAACCACGATCATCGCCCACGGTTTATCATCTCGCTTTAATCGATCGAGTATATGTTCGACATTATTCTCATTATCTTTGAAATTAATATCTTTTTCATCGGTATCACTTCCGAGAGGCAAAAAATAATTGATATTCTCATCTTGACAGGCGAAACCGATGTAATATAGAAAAACTAAATCACCAGGCTGAATACTCCGTTGAAATTCGAGGAATGATTTCGATCGCATGACACTGCATTCTTTTTCATTTTGAATCGTTGTCACATTGAATCTTAGAGTTTGAAGTTGATTTTTCAGTTCAGTTGTATAACGATCCGGATAATTAGTTCCTCGATTGGCTCGTACGTAATTACGATTGACAATAATCAAAGCTAGTTTACGACGATTTAATGTCTCGTCATCGATAGTTGCCATTTGCAATTTTAATCTAAAAGAAAAAGTCTTTAATCACGATGTTTTGAAAAACATCTCTTTGATTGAGGTTTTTTTTCTCCTCTTTACATGGCAACATAGAAACAGAAGCGACAGCACACACAGTCAAGCGACACCTGTTTCAACCTCATGTAAATCAAAACAGAAAGAGAGAAGAAACCGAAACCTGTAAAAAACCAAGTACGATTTCTTCTGTATGTTGACTGACGTTACAATATTTTTATTGCTCAAACATAAAAAAAAGATTGACATTTTGATGCTGATTTCGGTAATATGTTTCCCCAGAGGTGAATTGTCTAAATAAAACGTATATTCGAACGACATCTCGAATTGTTGCAGATTTGTTTCTGCTAAGTCAACAAATGCAACTAAGTGTTAGCGATCGATGATATCATCGACGCTCATCGGAGATTGAGTCGTCATTTCTAGTCTAACTGGTCTAGGACATCTGCCCGGATAGCAGAAGGTATGGGTTCGAGTCCCACGAAGGGATCTTTTTCTTCGTTTGGCACACATGTACATTCTTTTTCTTCTCCTTTCCTTTCCTTTCCTTTCTGTTCTTCTCATGTACATGTGTAGCCCACACTAAGCAACACACTTTCAGACAGAAAGAAATTTCCAAGAAGTTACTTCGACATGTTTTGATTATCATTCCTTGTTCTGTTTTCTCGCAAGACAAACAAGAAAATATTTGATTCAAGGATGGCCGCGGCTAATGACGATTCATCCGATCATAGAAAACTCGCGTTTTTGATTGGCAATGGGAATTATCATCGACAAGAAAATAAACTCTCTGATGCGAGTAACACTATCAAACAATTAGAAAATGTCTTGAAACGAATCAATTTTAATGTGACAACTGTTCTCAATTCGAGCAAAGCAAAATTGAATACAAGTGTCAATGATTTCGTCAAACAAATTCAACCGAATGATCTCATTTTGATCTATTACTATGGTCATGGATATCAAGTGAAAGGAAAGAATTATATCATACCGACTGAAGATGATATCATTGGAAATCAACGAGATATTGAAAAGTATGGACTTGATGTGGAAACAACATTCTCGCGTATATCAGCACAGAACTCTTCCTATGTCAGTCTATGGATTTTGGATTGTGGTCGATCCTATTTATTACCAAATGAAAAGAAATCATCTGGTAAGTTGGTTTGAATTGTAAATCAAAATAGTTGTGCTTGTTTTTAGCCAATGTTGGTGGAAATGGTTTGTGTAAAATGGAAGCATCGAATGACGTATTCATTCAGTTTGCTGGAGCAGCTGATCAACAAGTGAACAACGATTTATTTACCAAACATTTTCTAGCAAATATCGATCGAGAAAATGTCGAATTGAAAGATGTTTTTCAAACAATACAATATGAGACATCTCAAGAAACGCATCTGCAACAAGAACCATTCTTTTCAAATGGATTACAAAGAAATAAAAAGCTGTTCCTTAATGGTACGTGTTTTCTGTTCGTTGTATTCATAATTTCATATTTTTAAATATCTAAACTATTGTGTAGAAGCGGAGATAACCACTAAAAAATATTTCTCTCCGATACCATTAACACCAATCGAGAAAGAATACTACGAAGAATGCAAAGAGTTTTATCGTCTTACGGAAAAACCATTGATAGCACTTGATACTGAATTGTTGGAAAACGATATAAATATCTCAACATTCGCAATTAAATTGGGCCTTGATATAGATTGCGAGAGATTAAATTTAAAAGTATTCTTAACTGAATTCTGTCGAAAAGCAGGTGTAGATATGGATGGTTTGTCTGTTAGACGAGTTCAAGAAGGTTCAGCTCATGTTCACCTCGAAGTTCCTGAAAAAGGAAAAGCAACTCATAAGATATTATTTAAAATAAAAGCGTTCGTCCGACATCTTACGGATAAAATTAAAAAAGAACTTGGTTTTATGAAAGTATTTTTCATGTTCATGGGTCCCGTTGAATTGCTTGGTAAAATGCAAAAACGTCGTGCAGAGATTCGATTGAACCCAACGTTCAATCGTATTTACGCTCCTGGTCATAATTATTGGATAGGTGCTATTAACGATAATATAGATCGAGGAAAACCTTATTATTGCCCTGTTGGCTGGCAAAGATGGTCACTGTATGTAACTGATAATTTTAAAGCGAAGTTTAATGGATGGGCTATCTGTTATCATGGTACAAAATTTGAATTTGGCTTATCAATTTTGTTGAACGGTTTAAAACCAGCAACAGACGAAGCTCATGGTAAAGGTGTATATTTTAGTCCATCAGTTAATTATGCTGCTCATCCGAGATATGCAGAAATTAAAGAAATTGATTCAAAACATGGCAAGTTTTTCAAGAAAGGTAGATACATTCAATTTGTCTTAGAATGTCGTGTTCATCCAAATAATATCACTACAATCGGATGCGAAACATTACGTGTCGGAGACACAAGGATTGATTCAAATATTCCTAACGATAAAATTGAATGGATCGTCGGTACTAACGGGAAAACTTTGATTGATTTTAACGATCAAAATTCAATAATTGTTTGTACAGGACTGTTGACACGACTTACTGATAAGCATCCTGCTCTACTACCTCAGTCGTATTGGTGGTTTGATTCATCACTTAAGCGGGAAAGTTGGTACGACGGCTTAAACTTTGATTTTAAGTATCTTTTAGCATGCAAAAACCGTGGTGAAGCATGCGAAATACTTTTTAGCGACTAGATGAACGATCATGTTCGAATATTTCTCAATTATCAATGTTATTTTTTTACTTAGTGTGAGGTAGCCCCTAGACATTCGAGGTCATATATTCCTCTCGTTAGTCCGCTGAGGACACATGATCTTTCGATATATATGTGTGTATATTCACACACTGTTGTTGTTCGCTCTCTCTCTAGTTCTAGTTGTTTTTCTCTTCTTCTTTTCTTAGTCTTTTTTTCTTGGTTTTTCCTGTTTCCTTTTTCCTCATCTTTATTGGAATAAAGATAGTTCACGTTCACGACGTGACACTTAGTTTTGTTGAATCATGAATTTTTCTAAATAGCTCTCTTTTAGCAGAGACGTGTGAAATATTTTTTAATATGGAGATAAAAGACTATTTTCCGAATGCATTGTCAATTATTTCTAATTAATGAAATTTTAGTCTGAATCTGAGATCAGTAAATATGTATGAAAAATTTTACAATAATTTAATTCTCTTCTGGTAAAGGTAAAGGTTCGTCTAAGATTTGTGCAACTGTATTGACGATCATGCGACCAAGAATATTTCCGACAAATGATCCTATAAGACTACCCACACCGATACCTATCCATGAACACAATGCTCCAGGACCGAACGTAATAGCAGTTAGAAGTGCTTGCATAGCAAAAGCAAAAAAGCCAATTGTAAAACCTTTAACAATACTCATTATGGTTTTGCTAATGAATTCTTTCGTTGACATTTGCCCATTTTTGTATTGATAAGAACGGAAGATATGTTTAATAAATTCAATAATCACTACAGCGAGTGCATTGCCTATTCCTTGGACAAATAATGTCGAACAGAACTTATCCTTGAAAATACAGAATGATGATTCCAATACTTCACTCACGACTTCTTGAGTAACACCAGGTAAAATTCTTTTGACAACAGCATAATCGCCAATAGCTTTCAGAAGATCCATCAACGGTGTCGCTATCCAATCGACAACTTTTTCGACTTGTTCACTATACCACATTCCTGTTTTACACCAATAAGCAAGACACTCACAATTTCGTAGTATTAGATCATATGGTGTGTCTGTTATAATAGATGATGTTGGATCTGTTGGAACAATAAGACCGTCGCCAAATTCGACTTGTTCAAGAATATGTTGTGCATGATCAACTACGATTTCTGGAGCGAGTGCTTGAGTTCGATATGCAGTTCCTGCTAATTTAAAACGAGCATATCGTGATCCGTAAACAACATATTTCAAGATCGAATTTCTTCGAAAGTCTTTCAGTGACACTTTTTGAACAACGGCACGCGTTTTTTTATGACTTCCATCATACGTGTTAAATTCCAAAATTTCTGATTTATCATAATCAGTCTTATCAACTGAAAGAACAATACCGTGATGTTGATGTAATAGACTTGACCAAATATATAAATGATCACCAATCCAAATATCTTTTGGTTCAATACTGTGGAAAACTGGCATTTGCTTTCTTTTTATTGTAGTATTGAAACACTCGTTTTTTTTTTTCGTTTAAAAAGCTTGTCGAAGTTGGCTTTTTCTAGGGGGTAGTAAACTTTTATGATTTGATGACGCATTTTGTCTATAGAAGTCAAAGTGAGTTAAAATGATTCTAGTGATTTTTTTGAATTTAAATGGCTTATTTTGAGTCATTAAGGGCGCAAGACAACTTATTGCTTTTAGTTTAGTAATTCCAATCAGTTATTTCATCATGTTTGCCCACACATTAATGACATCGGATTTCTAATGCAATATTATGGCAACGGTCTAACATTTTATCTCTTTTTGCTTGTTATTTGAATAAACTCTGTAAACTATTTATCATTAAAATATAATAAATTATTCAAGAACAAATAAAAAATAAACTGAACTCCGAAACTGTCAATTATATCGACAAACTATAAGAAAAACATTTCTATCGTTTGTTAATTGGCATTTTTTGTTCAATTCTTTCGATGTACGGTCTACTACATTTTCTTCTGATTCTTTCGAGTGTTCGTGGGGCACACTTTCGTGGAGGTTCGATTACCTGGTCTGCTGTACAGCCAACTTCACCTAACAGTACTAATATCACCGTTGAAATAAAACAGATATACTCATGGTCCTACACTCGTTATCCTTGTGGTACGACTATAGGCGACTCGCGTTATGTCGTATGTATTTCAATAAATTGTAGCAATTATGACAATACCTCAGTCAATACGCAAACACCATGCTATAGTTCCGATACTAATTTCGATGTATCAACAGGTCACAAGAGTACAATCATTTATTTAAATGCCGGCTCTCGATTTGTGATTGCCTTTCAAAGTGCTGCTTGGTTTACTCTTGTTTCAAGTTCGTCATCATCATGGAGTATAACAACATTGATAGACCTTCGAATACGTAATGATACTGGACGAATCAATTCATCTCCGACTGCAATCATGAGCGGAATTATTACTGTTCCTCGAGCGATTCAATCCACACTTCGTGTACCAATGGAAGATGATGATTTAGATTTCGTTCAATGCCGATGGGCAAATTCAACAGCTTTGATAGAAT
>Ga0209960_1004289_pt1 | contig 11079 bp, 12 predicted proteins | sample ThiBiot_500_plan_2_FD_183947 | JGI IMG/M metagenome (GOLD analysis project Ga0209960, IMG submission 183947) | Wastewater bioreactor microbial communities from Cape Town, South Africa - Thiocy_expt_500_plan (SPAdes) | ecosystem: Engineered > Bioreactor > Thiocyanate-remediating >... | reverse complement strand
TATCTTGTATTACGTGCCGAAAACAATTATTAATTTTGTTAAAAGCTCCTATGGATTTGCCTGTGGGATTCGGCAGGCCGCAAGACATGAGTCGTTTCTTACCTACACCAAAGCCTATTGGCGTCTTGTTGAAATATAAATTCGCTTACCCCATTGAAGATAACAGAAACACTATGCGTCAAGGTAATTTTTGCCGAGGATTCTCTTTCGAAATACGCACATGCTAAATAGATACATCAGATGACGGTGTAATTGTTGATGGTAAAGTGTATTGCTTTGCTGGTAAGGATACTTGGAAGTCGCTAGTGGATTCAGAAAAATTATCCGGTGATGACGCGAAGAACCCGAACATTAAGTCTGCTGACTGGATGAAAGACCTCTTTGCAATCTTCAACAGCGCTAATGCTGAGCACAAACATTTGGCGCGCCGTCTCGCAGCTTGGTAAGTCCTGGTACCAGATTCAAAATTAGATTGTTTAGAATGAGTTTTGCTGCTCGTACGCTAACGATATATATATATATATATAGCTGGTATCACATTGCTACTCAAATCGATTACGAAGCCTCTCCTGAGGATGAAGAAGAAGAGGCTGAAACAGCCGCTACGATGCAAGAAGCGGGCATGTCTTTCTTGTCGTTGATGGCTGGGCCTCAAGGTATAGCGATGATGGACGAGGACGAAGAAGACGACGAAGACTTCAACCCCAATGAAGAAGATGAGGACGATGAGGTCGAGTCGGATGAAGAGGATGAGGAATTTGATGACGCTGAAGATGATGGTAATGAAGCTGAAGGTCAAGAAAAAGAAAAAGAAGAGAAAAGTAACCACGAAGAAAAAGAATTAGAAGAGAAGTCAAATGACGAAGAAGATGCTGAGGGTGACGAAGAAGAAGACGGCGAATTTGATGAGGAAGACGATGACATTGAATTCGGCGAGCGCGAAATTTCGCCTGAAGAACTAGCGTACCGCAAGGCCATTCTCGATGTTGTCGGGTCTCTCAATGGTAAATCAACCGTGCATGCGCTGAATTAACTTTTACAAACACTAACGGGTTACACCGTAGCTTATATGCCCAGTCCTAGTGAAGATATGGCTTGGTTTAAACGTGCTCTCAAGGCAATGTCCATGGCTCCTATGATGGGTCTCACCGACTGGTACCCATTTGGCATTCCTCCTTTGGTAAGCGCGGAGATTTGATTCTATTGGCTTTGGTACATTAGGCGAGAGGATGTCAGGTGCTAATATAACTGTTGTATAGGAGCCTTTGAAGCAATGCGCTGAGAGTGCCGACGAACAAGAAAAGCAGTACGCAAACACGATTTTGAAGATTTATGAACGGTTGGCTTAAAGGCAGACAGTTTTAATCCTTTTTTGTGACATAGCATGTATTATTTGTGGAGTATTGTATAATAACGGTACTAAACTGCGCGATGAATTTTTAAAAATTTTTGGGTTTGTTTTTTCTTAATCTAATTCGCTGCCGTTCATGCGCGCTTAGATTTTGTCTTGTTGGTATTATAGGCTTGATGGACTTGCTTCAATTCGTGCCAAGATTGAACCATCAAGATTAACGGGATAATGACCCAGATCGCGTTGGGAATGACCAAATAGAACCAGAACAAAAACGGATCGCTCGCGTTCAGGTTTTGATTTCCAGAGAACCATTCGGGTGCGAAGGTCATCCATCCACCGTACAGTTCGGCGGTGCAAAGGACCAACTGGATGTAGTGCTTCCACCAAGGGTTCTTGACGGTCTGAGTAGTATTGGATGAGTTCGTTGGACTATATAATTATATACGTACAGCGTAGAGCATAGCAAAACACAATGGTGACACGCCGAGAACAGTCAAGCTGCATCCAGAAAACAGGATTAGCTTTTTATTTCTCGCAGGTTCAACGGGTTAACTTACACTTCAACGGAGATAACGGTAGGATCAAAAAATTTGCCCCAACGATAATCAGTTGTGGCGTATATCTTCCCTAAAAGCCGTTTTCGGTAAATAAAATATCTTGTAAACGACACGAAACGACACAAAGTGTAATTTGATTGTAGTTATGTACTAATATTTTTAAATCAATCTTGGATGTAAGATTACTTACAGGGACCGGCTAAGGGGTGATCCGATTTATCAACGAGACCATTGAATTGGAAATACAAAAATGAGCCTTCCACGAGAACGTGCACTCCAAAGTCCCAAAAATACCACAAAAATATTATTTTAGTTCCGAAAGATTTGTTCTTCGTGTAAACAGCAGTTACGATCAACGCCGCAATTGCAAGGATGCCAAGCTCAGAGAAGCCAAGAAGAGTTGGAAAGTCCATCTTTGATAAGGCTTCCATCTTTTACGGATGAATTAACTTTATTGTTGACTTCTTTGCAAAAGGATGAATAGAAAAATACCAAACGATTTTTTTCGTCTTGATCACGATCTCCTGTGAACACTCGCTTGCATCAATGGAGCGATTATCGCGGAAAGGAATATTTCTGCTAGTTACAGATAAAGTAGTTTATTTTAACAAAAATGTTTCTTGTTTCCGGGTGGGCGTTATTCAGATGTTTTGGGAGCCCTATTTGGAATAATTCAATTAGTAATAGTTAATAAGCCAAATCAAGTGGCCCAAAAAAAAAAAAAAAAAAAAGAGATAAAAAAAAAAAAAAAAAAAAGAGTTAACAATAAAATAAGATCCGAAGTTGAGAGTAAGCAATAAGGATAGCAAAGATAATAAGAATTAGCCTCAGAATGCCTGGTAAAATTGTAAGCAAATCATTATTTATCAAAAGTACCAATTCATCATAGGCAATCAAAATACATCCAGAATCCGTTGTCATACCCGCCTCACAACACATCGATAAAACTTTTGGGATTCGGGTGCTCCAAAATAACAATATAACAGTATTATATTTAACACTTACATCAAGTAACGGCGCACTTGATTGCCTTGTGCAAAGATGTTTGTAAAGTGCATTAAAAACAACGGGTAGTTTGGCGGTGAGATTGCCAATGACCATCGCATGAATAAGACGCTATATATAGTCAAAACTATAAAAAAGATTGATTATTAACGTTTACGCAAGTCGAGTAGAGGATCTAAAACAGACAATCAAGATCCGACGTGTGATCTACAAGAAAAAAATTGCTCTCGTACCTGAAGTCATTCTAGGGTCGATTTTTGAAGGATCTTTGTTGCTAATTGCGTGGCTGATCGCCTATTAATTGTTAACCCAATTGATCTACCTCGAAATTTGATTAAATTGTGTACTTACGGCTGCAGGAATACCCCAATTGGCAACTAAAAATATTAGCATTAATGAAGATCGATAAATAATGAAATCACAAGAGAAAAGTTGGAATTTAGAATAAATAAATAAAAATCGGAGTTGTGAGGTTGATCTTCCGGGGATAATTAATGTAAATTGACCATTCGATTATGTGCAATATTAAATAAAATCGAATATTAATGCGATTCTTGTTCAGTAGCAATAACGGCGAAATTGAGAAAAAAAAAACAAATCCGTTGAAGCTATATATTCTTACCTGCTCCGATCAAACCGACAAATTGAACCCAACCTCGACCCATACTTACGTTGTGAATATTAATGTTACACAAAATGAACCGAGATACTCGGCAAAACCTGGAACAAAAAGGGGTCGCTGGTCTGAAAACTACAGTTTATTTTTGTTATTAAACAAGCACGCAAATATGGCTATGGCATGGAGAGCAATTGAAAGTAGATTAGACGCTTTCTTTGCCCGAACGGGAATGTTGGGCACTAGGCGTCTAATTGGTGGTAACGTTGGTGCTGCTCTCGACAAGAATCCAATTACCGGCTGGTTTAATAATGGCAAGTATTATTATTATAATGTATTGTTACTTCGGGTTTATTTATTTTGAACCACAAAGAAAATTACCGTATTGATCTAAATTATTACCCATTTAATATACTATGAGAGATTTTGAACAGTTATATTAATGCGATTAATTATAGTACTCAACGTAGCTCCTGTAAGTATAAATAATTTTTTTTTTTTGTTTCGGAATAACTAATAGATCGCGTCCTCTGGCAACTCCCAGCTCGCCAAATGGGGTAACTATCCAATTAATCTTAATTATAAATATATTTACTTGATGTTGATCGTACGTCGTTGTGTTAGGTCTTTCTGTTATGCCTTTGTACGGAGTTTTCACTGGTAAACCTGCTGCAAAAGATCTTGATCTTAACCAATCGTTAGGTAGGTTTCTTAAGCAATGTTGAATTCACAAATGTTAACGCAATGACATGAAATATAGCCTTGACATTTACTGGTGCTGTTTGGACGTACTACGCATTAATTATTTCTCCTCGATCGGAGCTGTTGTGCGCAGTCAACCTTGCTTTGTTTTCTGTTAATGGGTACAATGTATACAGAAAAATGAAGTAAGTAATTAATGTAACTACATCGTGCGCAAGAATAGGGAATTAATACGGTGCAGGTACGACCGAGAAAATGCACATCAACAAGCAGCTCTTCCTGCTCCTGCTACTAAAATTTAAGGTTCTCATTTAAAATTGTTATTTGCTGTGAATATAAAACTCTAATTAAACAACTGCATCTTCCCCCAAAAAAATAACACATTTAGACTAAACGGTACCAAAAAAAAAATCCCGGTCCAGACTTGTATATACATATAACCCTCATATTCAGATTTGGTCTGTTTGATAATACTTTGATTTTACTAAAGTAAAACTCCTCTCTTGCAGTAAAATTGACCAAATATTGACCAGTAATTTTTTTGTACCGTTGTAAATACCTTATTTTGTCTTCTTTTTGGAGCAATATCAATGCAATAGATTTACTTTATTAAATTAATCTCGTTAAATGTCGGAAAAAAAGCTTACAAGGTCGATGAGCAAAGGAAAGCTCAAAGGACGAATAAATTCGTTAGATAAGCGCGAGAAAGAATTTGCGGTTTCATTTATAGAACCCAGTAGTCCTGGAGCAGTAGAGAGTTCGTTTGGAATAGCACCGTTTCCAGATTCGGACAATGAAGAAACCATTTCAGATGACGAGCAGGACCATTCCTTAACGCCCGACACCCGTTCTCATGGAAGCGATAGCCCAAACAATAGTTTACGAGCAAAAAGGATATCAGTAAGTGCGTATCGACAACCGAAGATCCCAACCAACGCATCTGAAAATAACTCGAATTCGAACAATGGCGATACATTTGGATCACAAAGCTCGGAGAGCTCTGGATCGTATAATTCAAATGCAGAATTTGGTAGTGAAAGTCTTGATGAAGAAAAAGATAACCAGAGACAAGTTACATCCACATCTGAAAAAGCATTCTCAACGAAAAAATTAACAAGATCATTATCAGAATTCAGTGAGTATTTTTTAAAAGCAACGAAATATTTTTTAGCAATTTTAATTAACAAAAAAAGAAAATCAGTCAGTACATATTTTGTTTTCGCGAAGCAAACTTTTATTAATATAATATTAGAAATAGGGAACCAACGAATATCATCGCCAGGACTATTGCGCCGACACGTTCCTGGTAATCTACAAAATTCAAAATCAAGTACTGCTAGTGCTCCATCCAGCCCCAAAGTCCAACATGCGGGTTGGAGTCCGTCAAATTCACCCGGAGTACCTTCACGATCCACACGTGACTCTATTGACGTCGTTGGTAAGAACTACCTAGATCCGCCTATTCATTGCACGACTTTCGCCTTCTACAATATCATATTTCTTTAACTTGCCAAAAAATCGACTGGCTACCAATATTATTTAATTTTCTTTTGAGGGGTGCCAAGAACTATACAGAACATTTTTTTGATTTTTTTATATAAATTCAAGCAATACAAACTTACTATTCATATTATTATAAATCATGGACGTTCAATACTAATGACGACTCGTTGATTTAGTACGATCAAATCCTTCGAGTCCCAATTTAGTTAGCCCAGCTGGACCGTTGGTGGACAAGCCAGACAGAGGAAAAGTCCGACGAGAACTATTTGAAACTGAAAACAGATTGTGTCAAGATATGCAGACGTTTACTACTGTAAGTATCGCGCGTTATGTTTGGCTTGATGGAGATCTGCAAGAATTATTTCGTCTAACCGTTTCAAATTAATGTAGGTATTCGTTCGACCGTTGTATCAATCCCTTGATAATAGAGTGCCTATAATCGGCAATAAGAACGATTTAGATATGTTGTTTAATAACATTGAGGAAGTCGCTGCATTTTCGTCTAATCTCTTGGCCGCTATTAAAGCCTACATTGATAACAAACCCGAAGTAACCTTCAAATCGGTGTTTTCTGAGGCAGTAAGTATTGTGCTATACACTTTGGAGTAGAATTTCTGTTTTTTATGAAAAGGGTTAACGCTTTGTTACTGATCATTAGGGAGCCAATTTGTTCGAAGTCTTCTCAAAGTACATCAATAATTTCCCCCGAGCAAATCACTTGTTTCAGCAGCTGATCAAAAAGAATCGTAACTTTGAGGTGTGGCTCGATGAGCGCGAAAAAAATCCCGAGTTAAAAGGCCGAAGATTGCAAGACTTTTTAATCATGCCCGTGCAACGCCCACCGAGATACATATTGCTCGCAAATGTAAAAATATACTTTAACGTTAATGCAATATAAAGTGTTTCTCATATTGTGACAGGAACTGCTGAAAAATACTGGGTCGACGAATGCCGAATACGAGTCGTTGCAGGAAGCTGTGGCAAGATTGAAAAGAATTACTACAAAAATCAACATTTTGCAGCGTAGGGCTGACAAAGAGTTGAACAAGGTAATATATTTAATATTTACACAATGCCGATGATTTATTAATATTATTAATATAGCTGTTGCGAGTTACAGTCGAGTTCAAACGAGCCACAATTGTCAAACCAAAAGGTGATGAATGTTATGTCGTAAGTATCGATAGCGTTGAATGCTTAATATGACTCATACTCATTGATATTCCCTAAATTAGAAATACAAAATCGAGGTGTTGAAACAAGGAGTTTTCTACGTGAGTGTAACGCGAACATTTAATCATTTCGGCGAACTAGAAACAAAAGTAAGTGCATGACCAAAAAATGGACATATACATTTTATAGGTTATATATATTCTAATTGTATTATATCGCAGATGATGAAAGAGTTCGAAGCAATTTCAAAGAAGAATCCAATTCTTCCTTTTGCTCGCAAGTTGGCTAAATCGGTGTCCAACGATTTTACAAAGGAATCGATCGTTGATCAAGCGCTGTGGCTCAGAAAATGGCTTAACAGTGTGTTGGGTAGTCCTGCACACACAAATTCAGTTGTCTTGGCTGAATTTTTGAAACCAGTACGAGATCATTTTTTTCATTCACTACGAAGACATTACTTAGTTTTAATATGCTATTATGTTATTAAAGGCTGGAGTACCTGGTGAAAGAATTCCGTTGGATGATGTTTTGACTAATACCAAGTTGTACAACGATTTCGAGTCGCATCTCAAGAAGAAGTAAGTTCCTAGAGTTTATGAGTTTGAGAATAACATAATCATCACACATATAAGATATTGCGATGAAAATTTGGAGTTTTATGGTTTGTGTTACACTTTCAAACGATTCGTGTTTGAAGACAGATCCACGCACAACTTGAGAGCGATCAAAGGTAAGAATTAAACAAGTTCGTTATAATACCGTTCCCTTATACAGTTGTTAATTACAGATACTGCAAACTTGATCTATTCTACTTTCGTACAAGATGGAGCACCAAAACAGCTGGCCTTTAGTCCAACGATTAATCTCCAAGATTTAGGTACGCATACCATATAAGAACCGGCTCTATAGTCAACTAGAGTTTAGGGTATCATATTACAATTTAGAGTTTTACAAGGGGGAATTTACAATTTATTTAATTATTAATTGATGGTTTTTCGTTTTGTTAGCCGAGAAAGTACAAGTGGAACCCAAAGATATTACACGACAGTTTTCAGAATTGTACGACGAAGCGTTGGCCGACGTAAGATCTACACTAATAACGCACTGGTTGGAGTTCTTGAGAATTCAAAAGTAAGTCGCAATCTGTATTGTAAATTTCGATTTTCAAAAGAGTCGAATAAAATTTTGTATTTTGTTACCCGAGTCGCTGGAAGTGTAGCATAATTTTTATCAATTTTAACCGAAAAATATTTTTTTTTTTTTTTGCAGAAGAAATTTGGCCAGAACTGGCAGTTAATTTTATTTTTGTATAATTATGGAGAAGAGCATTATTGTTAGCGCAGCAACTGCGTTGAAAGAAAAAACTACCAATTTACTGGATGACTTTTTGGTTCACTTAAAGTCATCCTTGCAGATTATTGAGCAACAAAAGGGTTCTGCTACAATTAAAGAGCACAAATTGGTCCTCGAATTGTCCAAATTAGATACAGAATTGCTTGAACAATTAAAAGCCGAGGCCGCTAGTAAAAATTTGCCAGTGTTAGGTAAGAAAATTTACAGTAATTTTCATATGATTATTTAAATATTTATTTTGTATCTTTGGGCTCCAAAGTAACGATAATTTTTTTAGCACGTCTATTGGAAATTGTTCCAATTTTATCAGCCCACGACAGTTTGCCGGATAAAATTCCAACTTTGCCTAGCGACAAACCATTCGTATTAAATTATTCTGGAAATGAAGTAATTTATAAAGTCCCTACTGGTGTATCAAAAATGACTCTAAAAATGTGGGGAGCTGGTGGTGGATTTGGTGGTGATTCCGCATCTGATTATTTGAGCAACCAAAATAATAATAACGGAGGAGCTGGTGGTGCGTGTCATTTAACGATTTTCTTTTTTTTTATGGATATCTGTTGGTGTCCCTTTGATGAAATTAGATGGTAGATGAACCAATATGAATCATACATTTGCTTATTAATATTATGAATGCATGCACTTATCCATCATTATATTTAGGTTTTACTACCATGATACTCTCGGTCAAAGAGGGTGACATTTTCAGATTCCGCGTTGGAGGCGGTGGCAAAGGACGAGCGTAAGTACAAGTGCTAGTTAAACAATATACGCGCCACCCAATATGGCATATACGAGCGATATTTAATAGTTAACTAATGTACGAAAAATAGGTCCGGATCTTACGGAGGTTTCAACGGTGGAGGCAACGGAGGTATCGGCGATCATAGCGGAGGCGGAGGCGGAGGTGCTTCGGACATTCGGACAGCGGACGGAACTCGACTCGCAGTTGCTGCTGGCGGAGGCGGTGGCGGAGGGTACGTTTCAGTGAACGGCGGTCACGTTCTCGAATTCTATTTGCAAAACAGTGCACTGGGATAATTTTTAAAGCATACGTCCCCATGCGAGGACATGTTAGAATTTTCCGCGTACAACGCTTTTTTTTTTATCTGAACGGCAGTGTCAGATGCGACACTGGATCTCAAGATTGACACTGGAAATATTCAGATTGAGTGATACTAACAGCGGTTCATGAACAGCGGATGGGGTCTCTGTTACGGTGGTGCAGGCGGTGGCGAGCGCGGTGAAGATGGTTACAACGGCACTTACGGCGGAGTACCGGGCTCTGGCGGGATTGTTGGCCAAGGTGGCGCCGCATCATCGCAGTGCAGACCTGCCACCGCTGAGCACGGCGGTGATGGTGCACCACTGCATCGCATTGGCGGTGGTGGTGGCGGCGGTGGCTACGGCGGTGGTGGCGGTGGTCTCTGGGCACTCGGTGGCGGCGGTGGCTCCGGCTATGTGTGTGAACTGGCAGACGATACTGTCAGCTACACCAAATCGGGAAGAGCGCACGTACCCGCGGAAGCCGATCACGCGGATAGAGAGGGTGCCGGTGATGGTGGTGTTGCTGGCAAAGCTAACGGTGCTGGCGGTCGTATCGTCGTGTCATTTCAGTAAATAAGCGAATTAAAATCCTTTTGTTGCATTAATATATCTCTACTACCTCCCTTTTATATAAAATCAATAATACAATGGTAGAGTATTAGTTGAAAAATTGACAATACAGAACTGATTATTATAGGGAAAAGGGTCAAGATTGAAAGTACAACGACTAGCTCGCGTGTTGCTGATAACAGATGTAATACTCAATTATTTTTTCATAGTTTACTCGAAACTAACCCCACTTGCACGCTTGCGAAACTCTTAAGAACCAAGACGAGTGGTCAAAAATACAAAAATCGAAGTTTTAAACAACGAAACAACTCCAACACGAGAGCAACGATTTCATATTTCAAAATGGAACACAATTTCGATGTAAATAAATACAACATGGACCTGCTGACCGAAGAGCTTGATAATCCGATACCTGATCAGCCTTACGAATATTACTGCGTATTAGTGAGGACTCGAATAACGCCGCATTATTAAATTATTACCTTTTACGCTGATTAAATTTTAGAATTTTGAAAATCGAGAAAATTTCTCAATAGAAATCTTAACAGGACTTTGAAGCGAGTTGCATTGAAAACGACAGAACGTTTCCGAACGAAATTATAGAATTTCCAATTGTATTAATCGATGGAAAAACTGGCGCGGTCGTTTCAGAGTTTCAAAGATATGTTAAACCGACAGCAAATCCAATCCTCGATCCATTTTGCACTAAGCTCACTGGTATCACTCAAGTACGCGTAATAAACTAATATTTAGTATGTTGATATTATTTATTAGGACAAAGTCGATCAAGGAGCCGATCTTGTCCAAACTTTAGAAAGAGTTCATCAATGGATCATGGACAACAAATTAATTGACGAGTATGGCTTAGAAAAATTTGCATTTTTGACTGATGGGTAGGTGTTTTATTACATTTAACGAGAATAGCCTTGTTGTTTTTTTTTTGAACGGATCTAATTTTTATTTTAAGGCCTTGGGATTTGCGCGAGTTTTTGGACAAAGAATGCGCGCGCAAAAATATCAAAAAAAAGTCGTATTTTGACAAGTGGGTCAATATTCGATGGTTATATGCCGAATTTTTTTATTGCTCACGATGTGGCGTCAACAAAATGCTGTCCAAATTAGGGTTGAAGTTTGAAGGTATGCATTACGTACCCAGTATATTATGGAAATCAAGATTTGATGCATCTTTTTTTTTTTTT
>Ga0209960_1004288_pt1 | contig 11083 bp, 11 predicted proteins | sample ThiBiot_500_plan_2_FD_183947 | JGI IMG/M metagenome (GOLD analysis project Ga0209960, IMG submission 183947) | Wastewater bioreactor microbial communities from Cape Town, South Africa - Thiocy_expt_500_plan (SPAdes) | ecosystem: Engineered > Bioreactor > Thiocyanate-remediating >... | reverse complement strand
TTCATGAAAAAAAAAAAAAAAAAGGAAAAACCAAATTCAAAAAGATGGATATTTAAAAACATACTAATAAAATTAAATCAATAGCATCATTTCCTTAGATGTTCCTGTCCTCGTGAGAGATTCATTGCTTGGATTGAAAAATCAAAACAAATAAGAGCTGTAAATAAATCTTAAAAAAAAATAACTTCAATTCTATGTATGTCAGGTTGAAAAATTATACAAAATCTATTCTTCTTATCAAAAGCTATTCTTAAATATTCAAGAGTTTTGAGTTTATAACATCTTCACAAGCTTTCCTTTAAGGTCGTCTAATTGGCGCTCTTTAATCAAAGGTCGTCTAATCGCTCTGCCAGATTCGTTCAGATTCTACCAGAGTCTGAAATGAATCTTGTCTGTTTCAATTGAAAATGGGCTCTTCGATTGGATTATTTCGATACAGCAAAAGAGTTTAAAATGACGGTTAGGTAGCGTGCTCCAAATTTTTTCAACTTCAAACTTCTTATTTACTTCGCACTCAAGAACTTTCCACTCTCCTTTTTACAATGCTTCTTCAATCTTAGGGAAAGTCTTAGTTGCAGTCTCATATGTGATGTTGATTTTTTGGCATATTTCTTTGACAAATGGAGCTTGGCTTTTTTTGATCTTTTTCATAATATTATTTTTGATATGGATCGTTCAAAATACTTTGGATGTCGAAATGCTCCACACTCAACACATCCATTCCTTTTTCTTTTTATTGATGATTGTTCCTGTTGTTGTTAGCTTTTAACCTACTTCAACATTAGCCAAACATTATCACCACCTTCAATATCTTCAACATCATCAACATCATCAACATCATCAACATCATCAACATCATCAACATCATCAACATCATCAACATCATCAACATCATCAACATCATCAATTCAATTTCATTCATTAATATCAACAGTCTTCAATAATCTTTATCATTCGTTTGCCCCAGAGAAGAAGACTTGAGTAGGGAATTGGACTGAGAAGGTGTTGCGGAGTGGCGTGCATTTGTTGGCAAACGCTTCTGCGAAGGCAGCAGTAAATAAAGTCTTGAAATCGTCTTTCTTTGGAGGCTCGATTTAGACCTTGGCCAAGCAGTCTTCACTTCTCACTTGAAATGACATGGTGAAAGCTGGGGACTTCCACCAAAGGAGATATAAGTAGTCTTGGTCCTCAAAGCTAAAGGGCTCAAGCACACTCTCGGACATCACCCTGGTTTGAATAACAGGAGTTGACTTGCACCTTTTGGAAAAGGTTGAACTCATTCAATGGTTCTTCTTTCTCTTAGTTTAGTTGAGTTGCCTGAACATCTGTATGAGCTTGGTGTGATTGAGATGCACTCTCTCCGAACACTCCAAAGTAAAGTGAATCTTGAGAATAAGAGTTTTTCCCACTTTTAGTTAAAAGCAAATTAAAGTTTAATTTCAATTGATTTTTTCGCTTCACTTTTTTAAAAAACCAAAAGTGAAGCGAATCTTGGACATGTTCTACAACATCTATCTTTCTTCAAACCATTATAATTCTTGAGGATTAGACTTAGACGCTGGTTCCTTCTTTTTCAAATACAACAATCTGTTGAGCAGGCATGAAAGAAAGTAAGTTACAGTATTTACTACCTATTGTCTCTTCACAATAACCTTAACATTGTATACTCTCTTCTAATTCTTTTTCTTTCTTTTTTTTTTCTTTTAGGGCTTCTTTTTTGAATGATATCTGTTTGATTTTCTGGATGACAATTATCAAATGCGGTTTGCATCTCTGCTATTTGATTCGCGTCTTTGAGGAAAGCCTCTTTTGGTCCGAAGGACTGGTGAACTCCTCTGGATTTTCTATAATGTTATTCACCAATCTCTGAAAAGCATCCTTTTGGACTAAAGGAATACTTCGAGTGGTATGGTTTTCCATCAATAAATTGTTCCTAGTGTTTGCATTGCGAATGATCATCAGTGTAATGCAATGGAAATGAATTAAGTTGATCACTAAATATTTCATGATCCCCTTGTTAGAGTTGGACAGTTGCATAGTATAATTCATTTTTTCTTTTATTTATTTTTGAGATAGATTTAATAATAAAAAAATAATAGAGTTAATGCTTTGAGTCCAAAAACCAAGAGAAGGTGTTCTCAATTAGAATCCTATATCGATTGATGTGAGAATCATAGGCATAATGTTTTTCAACCAGTAGATGTACCCATCACTCATTCTAACTACAACTTCATATTTAAAGCAATGGGTTTTATGTTTGCCTGAATAAAACAACGCATTCTCCTCTGTAGGCATGAAAGATTCGATCATGTCTTCCGCCGGTGGAGTAAAAAGCATTTCGCTTTGAGATCTGCCACTTTGCAAACACAGACTTTCCAGATCCTCCGACATAGTCGTAAATCCAGTAGATGTGTCGCTCATCTGGGATAAGTTCAAGAATTGCATCCATGTGAAGCTGCCAAGGTCTGGGCTGTTTGGAGCTCGTTATCTTGAGATTTTTCAACTGGACAGACGGACCAAAAAAATTTTGCTCAACCATCATCTTCCACACTCCCACAACAAAACCAATGTTATTTTTTACTTTTGAGTCAGAAGCAATAAAATGGTGATATCCTCTTTCAAGCCTATCACTCTCGAATTCATTATATTTGTAAATGCAAACAATCAAATTTTATTCCTTGGCAGCTCTGTAAAATCTCCTCTGATGTTGAGTAAAGAAATTCGAAACTTTTTTCTTCAACTTACTTCTTAATCAAGAGGGTTTTGTTGTTTTCCTCATCTCTTTCATAGCATTTGAAGAAAGGATTTTTTTGAAATTTGAAACTTTTCCATCTTTCAACTGGATTTCCATCTTCTAACCTTTTCATGAACAACTTTGACACTTTTACATGAACATCTTCATGATATTGGACTGATAAATAAATAAATCAATAGATACCTCTCAAGTGATCTTAAGAGAAAGAATGAGTGCGAGACCATTACCCCCAGGTTATATATGTCGCAAGTGTGGAATTCCAGGACATTGGATTCATGATTGTCTCAAAGGAAAACCATCAACTCAGTCACATCTTGTATTACCAACACCACAACAACTTCATGAACGAAATCAACAACTTATGTTGTCAGGCCATGGGCAACCAAATGTTTATTTCCCAAGTTATGGAATACCTTCAATACCTCCTCCAATGCCTTTGATGCCATATTTTATGATGCCATTAGAAGGACCTTCTCAAAGTGTTATTCAAGTAAGTTTCTTTTTTTTATTTTTTTTTCCTTTTCTTCTTATTATTTTGGATAAATCATATTGATTATATTTTAATTAAATTTTAATTTAGCAACAAGGTTCATTTATTTTTTTATTTGTTTGAAAAGATCTTGGAAAAAATCTTTAAGATCTTTTTCTTTTCTTTTAAAATAGAGGATTCAAGATGGATTGAAAGTTGGCTAGAAGAAAGAGGAATCAAGAAAAGAGAGGTCAAAACAAAAAGTGAAGGTAAATTTTATCTTTTTTTTTTTTTTTAAAGTTTATTATTTTATTTTATTTGTTTAACAAAATAATTTATTCCTAGTCATTGATTCTTTACTTTCCTCTTGGAACCTTTATCAACAAACAAAAGCTAGCTATCAAAAGAATAATACAGAAGAGTTCTTAATTCTTAATTCTTTTCTTTTTTTTTTTTAAAAAAAAGGCAACATACAATATTTAATTCTATTTATTCTCTTTTAGTTTTCAAGATGAAGAATTGAAAAAACAACTCTCCAATAATATGGTAACATTAAATAGTGTCATTATATATCAAAAGTTATCCTTTTTTTTGAAAAAAAAATGAAATTCTTGATAGGAAAAAATTCATCTCACTCTTGATTCAATTGAAAATGGTCCTGAATTAATTAAGAAATTTGAATTAGCGTCTCATAAGAAAAATAGAAAAAAGGTTTTTTTATTTTACTTTATTTATTTTTTCACTTTCCAATTTTATGGAAATTTGATTATAACTTAAAATATGTTGAATAGAAATGGAAAAAACAAAGAATGGAATCTTTGAAACAAGCAAAAGAAGATCAAAAGAATTATCATCAAAAATTAAACTCTCTTATGGATCAATGGAGGGAAGAATTCTTTGAAAATAAGAAAAAAGAAAAAATTTTAGAGGTTACAAAGATTTTCTTTCTCTTTTTTTTTTTTCTTTAGAAAATTTCAAATATTTCAAATATTTCCAAATTAGACCAAACTGCCTCTCAAGAAAACTTCAAAATTAAAGAAAAAACAAGAAATTTTAACAGAATATCACACTTTATTGAAAAAGACGGGACAACTTCGAAATTTGAGGCAAAATAAAGCCAAAGAAAAGGGTATACTTTTTTTAAAATAAATAAATAAATAAATAAATAAATAAAATCATAAAAATATCACAAACTGTATAATATAATATAATCAATATTGATAAATTTAGGAATATTTCATTTAGAAGAAGAGAAAAAATTTAAGGATCAATATGAAAAGCTTCTAAATGTCATTAAAACAGAGGAGACTAATCTTGAGAACGCAATATCAAAACTTGAAGAAAAAAAACAAAAAATCCAAGAAACAATTCTTCCAAGTCCGAATTTTTATTTTCGGGCTGAAAATAATATTAAAAGTTTCATTGATATTAGGTTTATTCTTTTTTATTTTATTCTTTTTTTTATTTTGAAATTCAACAAAAAATGGTGATAATAATAAAATAATAAAAGGAGAGAATGGGATCGATATCTTGTTCCTAAAGAAACAGAAGGATCTTCTTGTTTACCTTTAAATTTTGTTCCACTTGCTACTCCCTCTTCATCCCTTTGGGAAAATTTTATTTTTGTTAAGAAAGAAGACTGAAGGAATCATAATTTTTAAAATTTTGTTAAAATATGGAGAATGTATATAATTTGTATAAATATTGTTTATTTACATTGCAATAGAAAAATTCATCTTTTTTTCCTTTTCCTCCTAAAAATTTTTTAAAAATCAATAAAAAATAAAAGGAAACTTGAAAAAAGAAAAAGAAAAGAAAAAGAAAAAGAAAAACATCATCAATAAAGATCGTTGTTCCTGATTCAATTCCATAAAATTCAAATTCTCGAAATTCATCATCCAAATAAACTCTCATTTTTGTCTAACATGATATCAATTCAAAATCAAAAAAAAAAAAGAAAAAGAAAAGAAAAAGAAGAACCTTATTGTCAATAAAATACATATTTTCAGTTGATAGTTCAATTTTAGCAAGTTTTTGAATTAGAGATTGAAACTTTCTGATTTCCATTGACACTAATAAATATATTTAATTAAAAAAAAAGAAAAATGAAAAGAAAAACGAAAAGAAAAATACTTGGAAATTTTTTTGTTATTGATTTATTGGCCTTTGGAATTTCAATTGTTAGAGCTATTAGATTATCGTACAAAGTTATTGACTATCTTTTCAAAAAAAAAAAAAGAAAGAAAGAAAAAAAAATTACAGAGTAAATTTTCTTTTAATGTTAGAGGGGCAATTTGAAATGTTGGAGCTCCATGAACTTTGAGTTTTGAGGGGGAAAAAAAGAGATCAAGAATCAAGAACAAATAGTAAAAGAAACAGAAAAAAAAAATCTGGAGTTACCTTCAATTAATTTTTTATACCGTTGTAAATTTTTGATGTTTTCAAAAACTGGAGGATTTTTTGAAGCCCATTGAAGGAAATATCTTTCTGAGTTAATTCTTTCAAGATTTTCAATCTTTAATTTTTATTTTGTTTGTTTGTTGGTTTGTTTGTTTGGTTGGTTGGTTTTGAGAAATTAAAAATTGAAACCTGACTTCCATTCAATTCTTGAAGGCCTTCAAGCCAACCAATTAATATTTCACGATTAATTCCTTTTTTATTTTTATTTTATTTATTTATTATTTTCCGAAAGCAAAGAAAATCAAATGAAACCTGATGAAATTGGATTGTTTCTAAAGTGTAATTCTTTGAGATTTACAAATGAAATTAATGAAGAAATGCTTGTCCACTAGAAAAAATGAATAAATGAAAAAAAAAATGAAAGAAAGAAAGATTTGAGTCAAATAAATAAATAAATAAATCTAAAATAAAGTTTACCTTGTCAATTTTATTTCGATCCAAAAATAAAGTTGTTAAAGAAGGAAAAAGTTCAATATTTTCAGGGATCCATATTTCATTGATTTGATTTCCATTTAATACAAGAATTTCCAATGTTTTAATGGAAGAAAATTTGAGAATAGAATTCCAAGTTAAATTATTATCTTCCAAATCTAATATCTTCAAATTCCGAAAACCAATAATTTCTTCATCAAAATCTTGAATATTATTTTCTCGAACATGAAGGTCAGTTAAATTTGGGAGACTTGGTTCAAGTAGTAAAATCTTTAAATAAATTAATTTTTTTTTTTAAAAAAAAGAAGGAATAAATAAATAAATAAAATGAAAATGAAACCTCTTTCCATGAAATTTCCATTTCATTGAGGTATAATTCTTTTAAGTTTGTAAAAATTCCAGAAGAAGGTAAAGTTGATAAAGGTAATAATCTATTTCCTCTGAAAACAAAGAAAAACAAAGTAATGGATTAATGATTGATATAATAAAATGATAATCTTGGGAAGAAGAAGAAAAAAAAACGTGAGATATAAAGTTATAAGAGTCTTGATGTGAGAACAGATTTCAAAAATTAGATTCCAATCTGGTATTAAATTTCGAGATAAGTCCAAAATTTTTAAGTCTAATTAATGAATCAATTAATCAATTTGAAAATTTGAAAAATTAGAAATTAGTAAAGGAAAAAAAAGAAAAAAAAAACTTGGAAGAAGATCTTGAATTTGTTCAGGAGATTCACATCTAGAAATCTTGCAATTTTTAAGTTGAATTGAATCTAATGTTTGAATCTGACTTTTTTCTTTTTGAATCTTTTCAAATCCATAAGTTTCAATTTTCCTTCCTTGGGCTATAGTTGGGTCAAGAAATAAATTCTTATTAGGATCTTCTGGATTAACATACAATTCATTTAATTGTTCAATGAAATCTTTTCCAAAATCAATCTTTTCAGGCACTGCTCTAATAAATGATCCACTCCCAGGAATTCTATTTTAAATAAATAAAAAAAGAAAAGAAAAAAAATTCTTTATTTTTGAACAAATAAGAAATAAGAAATAGAATAAATCAATCTCTGTAATCAATCAAAATAAAATAAAGTTTTAAAATCAATCAAAGAAATCTCTTACGAACAAGTGAAATAAGATTTCCCATTGACCTCTCCAGAATGCTTTCCTCTTGATGGATTATCCCATTGAACTCCATACCATATTCCTTTCTGTCCATCAATCTCTCCTTGATACATCACTCTTCCACTCTCTCCATTCACTATCAATCTCTTCCCAACTCGACTCTCAACCCCATCTCTCTTATGACCATCCATCTCAATTTTTTTGATTACGTCAACTCTGACAAAGGGAAATTTCAATCAAGTTGTAAGATATTGGATCTAATGTTAATAATGTAGAAGGAATGAAAATGATAATAATCACCATCATAAATTAGAATTCATAACTTTATTTATTACTTCTTCTTATGATTGTTTTCAAAGGAATAGATAGATTTTTGTTTTTTTTTAAAAAAAATTTTAGAAAAAGAATCTCATCGTGCTCCTGTGAGTCGCAATCAATCAGCTCATAACTTGTTCGAGATGGAGGACTCTGAGATGATGGACTTAGATTCCTCTTTCCAAGACCAACTCAATTCCTCATTGCTTTCGTACAGGGAATCAACTTGGTCACAACAGAATGAAAATGATGATTTTGAGCTTATGAAAAGTATTATTCATGCGAAGACTGTGGCTGAACGGAAGAGATTAGTTGAGAGATTAGAGAATCAAATTAGAGAACAGAAGGAGAAAGAGAGGAAGTTAGAAGAGGAGTTAGAGTTACAGAAAGCTCAAGGAGAGAAGATTTCTCAACAGTTTTATTCAGAGAAGAGACTTTATGAGAAGTTACTTTATCAAACACTTGATTATAGACAAAAATTGAATTACCAAGTCAATGGAGTGATTGTTCTGGATACAAATATTTTACTTTCTTATCTTCAATCAGTTGCTTTTTTAAAGGAAGCATTAAAACCTTTTTCAATTATTTTATGTATACCTTGGATTGTTGTTAGAGAATTAGATGGCTTGAAGGTGCTTTGTTATTTTTTATTTTATTTTTGTTCTATTTTTGTTTAGAGCTCCTCAAAAATCTTAAAGAAATAATAGAATGAAAAGAAAAAGACAGGACAATTAGATAAAAATGGAAAATTGGTCACTGTTGAATATCTTGCTCGAAATGCAATAAATTGGATTCAAGAGTGTTTGAAAAATAATGACTTTGGATTGAGAGGTCAACAGCTTTCTGAAACTTTGAATACAAAAACTAATGTTTTCTTTCTTTTTTTTTTTGAAAAAATATTTTGAAAATTAAATTTTCTTTTTTCTTCATAATTTATTATTAGGGAAATGATGATCTTATTCTTGATTGTTGCCTGTATTTTCGTCAATTTACAAGAGTTTTATTAGTCTCAAATGATCACAACTTAGCTGTTAAGTCATTAGTTCATCAAATTCTTTGCTTTAATTGGAATGACCTTCCAAGAGATCAAACATTACTACATTGTTTAGCTGCACAACCAATTTATGGAGATGTTGTAAAAATTTTTTATTTTTGATTTTGCTATCAGTAATTATAAATTTAATACTTTTTTTTGTTCTTTTTTTCTTTAGTCAAATATTATAAATTCACAAGAAAGTGGTTCAAATGAACAAAGTGATATTTCTATGGAAGATGATTTAGAATGTTATAACTTTAAAAAGGAAATAGATAATTCGAAACGAACCACTCCAATCAATCAAATTCATAATGAAAATGAAAGACAAAATCAAAATCAATACCAAAATCAAGAAATTGAAAATTCACTCCCACCTCTCAAATTTCCAAAAATTTCTCCAGAGGTAATTCTTTCTCTGATAATTTATTTATTTGCAAATTTTCACTCAAAGAATATTAATCTTAATCAAGTTGAAAAAAGATGAAGTAATTGATTCTGTAAGAGAAATGTTGGACCTTTATATTCCTAACACAATAGAAAAAACTTTTGAAAAGATTTATGGAGATGATTGGAAATATTTAGTGAGTATTCCTCCACCTTGGAACACATTTGATTTATTTCAAATCTTGAAAAAACATTGGCTTGCTGTTTTTTCTTCAATTCTCCCAAGAAATTCACAACAGTCCATCAACTTTGGTTTGGATTTCCTCAAAAAAAATACAAAAATCAATTTTGAACCAAGTTTTCAAGATCTGTATTATTTATGTATTTATTTATGAACATGAATTAAAAATTAAACTAAAAAAAATAGCACTAGTTTTGTAGAAGTATCATTCCTCATTTTATCGTTATGTCCTCCAGTTGCTAAGTTTTATCAAAAAGATTTTGAAGATTACATCAAAAAATTGAAGAATCTGAAATGATGGAGATGTTCAAACAGACAAAATTTTGTAATTAATGTATTAAAGAAGAAATAAGTCACAAAAGAATCAATTTTTATTTTTAATATATTTATTCTTGCCTCACTACCAAATCTTTCAAACTCACTACCAGCTATACATAATCTTCAAAATACTTAAGGCCAAAATGAAAATTCAAATCCAAATCTTTCAAACCCACCAATTCTTGGTTCCATCAATGCATGCATTAATGTTTAATGTTCGTATATTGTCACTTCGAATTGATGAGGAAGAGATAGCCTCATAATATGTAAGAGGAAGTCCAAAAGAGATTTGAATTAACTGGGCTTAAAATCTAAAAAGTTATCACAAAGGAAAACAATCATTGTGAAGAGTGAAGCTGCATCAATGTCTACAAATATAAATTTATTCAGAAAAAAGAAAGTGAAAAAAAGGAAGAAGAAAGAAGAAGAAAGAAGAGCAAAGAAGAGGAAAAAGAAATGAGAAAAAAAAAAACTTACGAGAGAATCCAAGTTCTTTTCTCAACCTTGTTCTTGTTTCATTTGGATTCTTTTGGAATGATTCTAATAATTCAACGACTTCCATCTTTTCTTCATCTCTTGCAATATCAAGTGCAGATTTTTTATTCTCATATTTTTTATTGATATCTATTTGTCTTCCACATGCTAAGAAATATTCTACTATTTCAACCTGTCCAATCGCACAAGCAATAAAAAAGGGTGTTTGGCCATCATCATCTGCTCTATTAATATCAACTCTTTCATCATTTAATAATAATTTAACAACATCAGTCCGTTCTTCACAACAAGCTGAATAAAAAGGTGTCCAACCATATTTATCTGCTTTATTGATGTGAACCCTTTGATTATTTAATAATAACTTCACAATTTCAATTTTTCCTAAAGAACATGCATCCCAAAAAGCTGTCCAACCTTCTTTATTTCCTTTATTGATATCAACTCGAGTATCATTCAAGAGCAGGTTCATGATTTCAGTATGTCCATTTTCACAAGCACGAAAAAAAGGAGTTTGACCAAATCTATCTCCTCGATTAACATGAGCAATAACTCTTTCATCAGTTAATAACAACTTAACAACATCAGTGTGTCCTCCACAACAAGCAATATAAAAAGGCGTTTCATAATTGATACCAATTTCACACTTATTTGGTTTATGAATATCAACTCCGAGTCTATTATCATTTAACAATAGTTTTACAATTTCAATATGTCCATATTCACAAGCACTATGAAAGAGTGTATAACCACTCCTTGTTGCTTTATTGAGATCAACTCTATTATCATTTAATAGTAATTTTACAATTTCAATGTGTCCTTTTTCACAAGCAATATAAATAGGTGTTTTTGAATATTGAGAATCTTGCCAGTTGATGTTAATTTGTTCATTTTGGAGTAAGGCTCTCACTTCTTCAACTTTTCCATCCTTACAAGCTCCCCAAAGTTGCTCTTCCATTCCCATTTTTTTTGTTTTTGAAACTTCAATTATTTTTTTTTTCTTTCTTGAAAAGAATCGTAGCTTTTGTTCAACATCAAAGTTTTCATAAATCCAAAA
>Ga0209960_1004287_pt1 | contig 11084 bp, 16 predicted proteins | sample ThiBiot_500_plan_2_FD_183947 | JGI IMG/M metagenome (GOLD analysis project Ga0209960, IMG submission 183947) | Wastewater bioreactor microbial communities from Cape Town, South Africa - Thiocy_expt_500_plan (SPAdes) | ecosystem: Engineered > Bioreactor > Thiocyanate-remediating >... | reverse complement strand
AAGTATGTCCTCCTTTCAAAAGATTCGATTTTCTTAATTTAGTTTTATAATTCGCATTTTGTTGTTACTCGCTTGGTAGATTTTGTGTTCTAATTCTAATTATTGGTAATTCCCCAGTATATCACAAAATATATTTTTTATATCTTTACGCTTAACCTGTTTCATTTCCACAAAGTTTCTATTTTTTATTTCAGTCAATTTACTTTTCATATTTGGGGAATATTTTGATTTGAGGACACAAAGACTATTAGCAGTTTATTTTACAGAGTGTTATTTAATAGCCTTGCCGATAATCCAACGATTTCATTACTTCTTAATTAAGGCAAACTTTTAACCACGTACTAACATTAATTTACAGTGATTTGACGGCATTCGGTCAGTTAGTGTTGTCTATATTACGGAGAGAATGGCCTTTGCGATCGTTTGATGTCGCATCCAACCCTCAATCGCCGAGATACAACCACTTGGCCTCTATAGCGCAATATTGTCTATCAACACGTTCAGCGACTGACCGAACGAGCTTTGATGATATTTTGAAGCGATTGGCCGGGTAAGTGGCTAGTGTTTAGTGAACTACTTATTTTTGAAACGGAATAACTCTGGCAGTATCCCCTGCTTGACATTTTTCTAGCTAATAATTGCAAACATATTTTTTTGTTGTATAATAACATTAATAATAATTAATGCTTAATGACTCGTTTCAATGCCTTACGCTGAATGCTGTAAAATAGGTTCCCGAACGGTATTCCGTGTAGTATGCAAGCTGTGCCTTTATCTCCGAAACATATGCCTGCAGCATTTGATCGCAAAGAGTTTCGTTTGGCTTGCGTAAATCTTGGCGCTTTAATGGCTGATCTCGAACTTGAGCTGCAGTTTAATTTAATCAAGAACCAGCCGATGCACGATGCTAAGGTACGGTACATAACACATATATTGTGCCAAACATTGCGTAACACAGTTCGTTTAATTATTTCGTTTATTTCTTCCGGTAATTTATGAGGTGGGGGTAGATCCGGAATTACAAGCAAATTTGGAAATGATATTTATTTACCGAAAACTAATCCCTCGTACCACTCTACAGGTCCAAATGTTAAAACACGCTATTGAAAGTGATTTCCCCAAGCTCGCCGTGTTCCAACAAGAGTTCGCAGTGTTGATGGAGAAACTTCGACCGCAAAACAGTTTGACTCAGGCAGTCATGTTGACCAAAGAGTACATTGATTTGATCGATAGAGACGGGGGAAATCTATTGTTGCTAGTGTTCTCGATGCACTATTATTTGAAGCAGCTCATTGAAGGCTGCAGTTTGTTCGTGAACGAGAATTTGAAGCGGATCGAGGAGCTGTTCTTGCTCATTAAGCACTTATACAACGAAAGACAGTGCATCGAACTCGGTGGATTATTATTGAAGTTGCGCGAGTCGATTATATGGCAAGGCAAGGACGATCAATATGGTGTTTTTGCGCAGATCAGATCCATTTGCGAGACACCTTTTAAAGTGGATCCGAGTACTCTAGCCATCAACGTGCCACCTCAATCATTTAATAATAACGCTATGCAAATAGTAAATAACAACTAGTATTCTATTTATTCAATAACATCCGGTAATAATAACAAAAAAAAAAAAACTAAAAAAAAAAACGCTCTCAAAATAATAATATTTCTTCGCCTTACAAATCAAAATAAGATTCATACTGACTGTGAGTCTAATTTTATTGTGAGGCAATTTTGTCGAGAGAAACTCCATATTTATCGCGGTTCGTACAGTGTAAAAAGTTTAAAATAAAAATGTCTAGCGCGATAAACATATTCATTGTTATACGTGACCGACTACTTGATACTCATTCACAATGAATATTTTTCTGTTATTACATGTTTATTGGTTTGTACTTTGCAAATTGACCAGTCTTTTTTTTTTTTTTGGCTACACATCCACAACAAAACTTCAATTTTTACATCCTATGTATGAGAATTAATATAGAACTAGTATCAACTATTGTCAATTACACACCGAGTCCTAAGACTTCAACGTCGGATGACACACTTGGAAAGATCACATCCCCGAGTTCCTCAGAGAATTTTACAGCTCGTCCAGTAAAAGACACAATATTTGATAGATTATTAACAGAAAAGGGCACTCAAAATGTTAAACGGTGGTTTTTAGATCACGTAAACGAAGAAAATATTTTGCCCGAAAATCAATTCGTTAATTTTTGTAATAAATTGACTGATCTAAGTGACTACGAAATATTAGAAATATTTGATATTTTTGGTATGTAAATATGCTGATATTCGCTTTAAAAATTCTATTTTCCTAATGGATTTATATTTCTTTAGATACGCAAGATCGAGGCGGTCTCGTGTGGGAAGATTTTTATATGTTTTTAGTATTAGTTTCAGCCAAAGCAAGCAAACAGTTGACCGTTTTTTTGTAAGTGTTCAATTTCCTACATCTACCTTAAAACTCATCAATTAATAATTGGACTGATAGATATAAATATGGAGGAAGAGTATTTAGCATATTAGCAGATCCTGCAACGAAAAGAATGAATTTTGATAGATTTTCAAGATTCGGTTTTGTGATCGGCATTTCTGAAGAGGCTTTATTAGCCACGCTACGAGAATTTAATGTGCCAAAGTTAAATATGCAACTAGAAGAAGAGGTACGTCTGATACAACTGTCTCAACATTATTGGTTAAATTAATTTGCGAGATCTCGCCACCCTTTTAATTTGCCTGCGCATTAAGGCATTAATAATCGTGGTAATATTATATTTATTTAGTCGCTGAAATTATTTTTTGTTACAATAACCTGGATCTTAATTAAGATATTATTATTGTAGGAATTTTCAATGTATTATTTTTATATTTTGGACAAGCTGGATCAAGGAGACGAGTTAAACATTGCTAAACCTCGTTTGTATCAAAAGCAAATTTGTAATTGTAACATTGTTTAAAATAAAAGCTTTGTAAATTGTTTTTTTTTTTTTTTTCGCGTTAGTTTTACTTTACTTATGTTGTAGATCTGCCTCAATTGAGGTGCTTTAAGTCTTAACGAATTGAGTGACAACAGTTCGTAAGCACCGGAAAATTCCAAAAAAGGTTATTAAATAATAACACACTTTGGCTGCTCTGACCCCCCCTATTGATTTGCCTCGGTAATTCTATGCTGGCTTACTTTTAACATTAAATAATTTCGCTCTATTATTTTGTAACATTTAATTTATTTACAAAACCGTGCATCTCCATGTGTGTCTCGTTGGTACTGTAGGTTCAACTGGCAGGTCAGCGTTTCGTCGTTCAATATTACTTTCAACGGTCCGTGTTAAAATTTGAACGGCTTCTTTCACATTTATATTATTCTTTGAGCTTGTTTCAATGTATGGAACACCAAGCTGATCTGCCAACTCTTTTGCCTCTTCATACGAAACTTGACGCTGATCAATCAAGTCTATTTTAGTGGCAACTAATATTTTTTGAATATTTTCATTCCCTGCACGGTTAAACTCTTCAAAATTTTGCAGAACTTGATGAAAAGACTCGCGAGAGGTGCAATCGAATAAGACAAATACCCCGTGAGCTCCGCGATAATAAGATGTTGTCAGGGTGCGGAACCTGGATGATCGAACATCAACAATTTGCTTATTTATCATTGCATATTACATTCGGATGTATCAGCGTACCTTTCTCGACCTGCTGTGTCCCAAATCTGAAGTTTAATGATTTTCGAAGAATCAACTGACTGGACTGTAGTTATTTTCTGGTCGTCTTTAGTCTCACTTCAAATAAAATAGAATGCAAGTCTTACAAAGTCAACACCAATGGTGGACATGAAGCCTTCGTAGAAATAATCTTCAAAATATCTAATCAAAAAACTTGTTTTTCCGGCTGCGGGTGGTCCGGCAAGCAACAACTGGATGTAAGAAATCAGTTATCAATTATTGCAAAAGGGTGATTCTTACCTTAAAAAGATAATCGTACTCGTGTTTATATTGTGGTGTGGTCATTACTCCTTTGGGGGGGGTGTTAAAATAACGAGCTTGGTAAAGGAAATATTTTTTTGCGCAGAGGATTTTTTAATGCTCTTTTCAAATAAAATGAAGCAACATTTCACTTAAAATTATTCTTGGGTGGAATCAAATTCGATAAATAAATGTACTTTTAATATTGTTATTTATACAAATACGCAGCGATTGTCATTTCTTTACATTTTAAAGATCTAAGCTCCAACCCCCACTGCTGTTATTATTTTCGTGCAAACATTTGTCCAACACGATCACGGCCTCTAAAATTAGCACAACATCCTCACCTATAATAATAAGGAAATCCGTGTGAATTAAAGTTGCAAATAATAGAAAAAAAAACAAATTCGAGTATTACCTGGCACAACTTCAACGCCATAGACGTCACGTGACGAAAAGAATTTCTTAGAAACTGTCGCCACAATGTTATCGCCGCGCTTAATAACAAAGTCATAGTTGGAAATATCGCCCTTGGCAACCAAATCCTCTCCAAATTTCGCGTCCAGCATTTCAATCTTGAACTTGGGCGAGAAGAAAGTGAACTTTTGTTTCATAACCGCCATCTTTTGACCTCGTAAAATCAACTTGAAGTGAGGCATACCGATACGGATCTACAATTGACAAGCGTCAATATTTCAATTAACGTAGAAACCCCAATAAATTGGCACTATTTAAGCAACAGGTCATTAAAATAATACCTTTTGCTTGACTTCACCCAACTGTTCGCCACCAGGGGCATAAATTTTCAAGTCATGACCCCACGAAAATGCTGCCAGAACGTGTTAATATTTAGTTACCAACAAAATACAATGTGTTTTTCACTCATGCTGACGTACCTTTTTGATGCGCGTACAAAATCTCATCGCCAGTCTCATTGTAGATTTTCATGTCGCTGGAGAAGAATCGTTGTTTGATCTTGAACTTCATCGGCTTGGTGTACACAGTAACCTATGATAGAATTAATACGACTACACGTCGAGGCCTAACAACTTACTGCAGGACCTGTTGTCACGACAGTTGTTTGTTGGACTACTTGAGGCTGTTGTTGATAGACGACTTGACCTATCGTCACAATCGTTAGTTGAACTCACACATGGTGTTGTGATTAAGAATATACCTTGAGGAGGAGGCGCATATTGAGGCGGATAAGGGGAGCCAGGTTGAGGCGCGTAACCTTGAGGGGCAGCATACACGACTGGCGCGGGGCCAGAAGGCAGCGGGTTTTTTGCAGCACCAGGCTGAGGCTGTGGTGACGCGTAACCAACTGGCACTGGCTGCATCACGTGACCTTGAGGTGGTGCGTATTGTCCTTGAGGTGAGACCTGGCCTTGTGGAGGTGCATACATAGGTTGAGGAGGAACACTGCCCTGTGGGGGGGGTGCGTATTGTCCTTGAGGCGGTGCCTGACCTTGTGAAGGTGCATACATAGGTTGACCTTGAGGGGGTGGGTATTGACCTGGCTGCTGAGGATATTGACCCTGTGGCGAGGCTTGGCCTTGAGGAGGTACATATTGTACTTGACCTTGCACAGGCTGACCAGGTTGTTGTGGTGGGTACTGTCCTTGGGGCGGCACTTGCTGACCTGGTTGTTGTGGCGGATATTGTCCTTGAAGTGGCACTTGTTGACCTGGTTGTTGTGGCGGATATTGTCCTTGAGGCGGCGCTTGACCTTGCGGCGGGGCGTACTGGACTTGACCTTGCGGTGCATAGATTGGTTGTTGAGGTAGGTATGGTTGTTGCCCTTGTGGGGTTTGACCTTGAGGAGGGTATGGCTGCGGCGGTAGTGGTTGACCAGGCTGCTGTCGGTTCGGAGGTGTAGGCAATGGTTTAACACCCGCGCCGTTTTGACTGAGTTGAGGTTGATGCCCGTAGACTGGTTGTGCACTGGGTTGTCCTTGAGGTGAGACCTGGCCTTGTGGAGGTGCATACATAGGTTGAGGAGGAACACTGCCCTGTGGGAGTGGTGCGTATTGTCCTTGAGGCGGTGCCTGACCTTGTGGAGGTGCATACATAGGTTGACCTTGAACTTGACCGTGAGGTGATGGGTATTGACCAGGTTGTTGTGGCGGATATTGCCCTTGTGGCGGCACTTGTTGACCTGGTTGTTGTGGCGGCACTTGTTGACCTGGTTGTTGTGGCGGATATTGTCCTTGAAGTGGCACTTGACCTTGCGGCGGGTATTGGCCTTGCGGGTAATAGGCTTGTTGACCTTGTGGTGCTGCTCCTGGTTGTCCTACAGGACCAGATATGCGGTTCGGGGGTTGTTGATATGAAGCCGGGGTCTGACCGTGAGGGGGAGGGTATTGCGCCGGTGATGCGTAGGGTGTCTGGCCTGAAACGAAATTCTGATTCGATCCAGCTTGAAGAACTTGCGTCGGCTGTGGTGTCGGTGCCACAGCAACTTGTCGCGGAGTAATTCCCGGGAATTCAAAGCGCAATAGTATATCGCCGCTCACCGGATCTTTTTCGCCTTTCTTTTGGTACAACATGTACCACTTCTCAATAACTGCGGACTTAGCTGCTTTGATGTCCTCAGTTGGGATAATAAATTCGCCCTGAATTTGCAAATAATTCGTTATCAGATCGAGAAATTGAAATAAAAAATATGCAGATCTCAATCCTAATTTGATTATATTAAACCTTAGAAATCTTACCATGCTATCGTCTTTTCCAACAGCATCCCAATCATAGCATTGACAATTGATCAAAGAAGTATCGGATATGCCCCTTAAACCCGAAAAAAAATTAATATTGTTCTAAATTCAAAATAAATATTTACTCACTTGAATGTGAGTTCTTCGTTCCAAACTGGATCCTGTAAAATAAAATGGAATTAAAAAAAAAAAAAAAAACAATAAACGGATAATTAAACTTTGGTGAGAACTAACCAACGTTTGCTTTTGTTTCTTAGTCTTTTCTTGCTTGCCATCTACTTTGAGGATCATATACGGATCCGATTTGCCACTTTTATCTCGGGCAGACAGATTTCGACCTCGCAGAACTAGCAGAAACGGAATCAGACAAAAACTTCACAAATGATTTTTATCATTAACTTACCAGTAACCTTAAAATTGCTCATTGTGTTACTTCGTGTAAAGATTGCGTACGATGTTGTTGTTAAATTTCAAAACAAAGAACACACCACCAACCGTGAGGAGCTAGAACCCAATATCGTATTACGCGGAAATAATGATAGGCCTCCTTATTGACAATTTTTTGCATACAGAAGAGAATTTGGATGATTTCCAATGTGAAAATTTTCGTTGTTCAAAAAGGGGTAGCGCTTGTATCCGAGACTGTACACGGATTAAAATCCCTGCGAATCCATTAACGTATTATTTTGCTCAATGAAGGATGTTGTTTATTATTATTTTACAGTCCCTATCTCTATTAGACTTAGTTTGACTGGTAGGAAGTGGCATATTCATTCAAGAACTCTGCCAAAGCAACGTGAGTATCAAAGTGAAAGCCGTGAACTTTGCCCCACTCAAGAATTTGTTGGTAAGTCATGTCTACAAATCGTGATTAGATGGATGCGATTATGTATTATCGGACATACTCTGCTTTTTAGCCTCAACCAAAAGTCCTCCAACTGCAGCACGTTGTCTGCAAAAAAAAAAAAAAAAAAAAAACGAATTAAATACAGTATCCTGTGCCAAGTCTGAATGAAGATAACAGATCCCACTTACCCTTGCATGCAGTGAATCAAAATGGGCTTGGGCATAGTCTCAATTGCTTCAATAATTTGAGTAGCCGAGTTCTTTAGCTCTCCAAGACTCTAAAATTGAGTTTTGGTTTCAGTACCTAATCGAGCAAATTACTATTTTGTTACCTTGACGCAAACATTCTTATATTGCATTCCTAATTGCTGAACAACATCGCTTTCTTCTTTCATAAACGCTAAAAAAAAAAAATAAAACAGATCAGAAACGCAGAAATAAAAATAATTAATTTTCGCTGTAGGTACTCCGCAAGCGTGTTGCTTTTATTATTGACGATAATACTTGCTTTGTTCTTCAGTGTCACGTAAATTGAGAACAGATGCAATGCCCTTTTGTTCTTTAGTGTGCTTGAGCGACTCGGCATCGGGTTGAGACGCGTAGAACATATCTTTAGTAATTTCAACGCCTGCTTTTCTATCAGCCATGTTGTTGTTGTTGTTTAAAATACTTTGTGGTTTAAATAGGAGTTACAAACTCCGGAGTTTTAAGGGATGACACATTTTATTTAATATTACATTAATTGAATAACCTGTACGTAATCGATCATGTACGCGCAACAAAACAGAAGAGGTTTTTTGGTAACAACAGCAGACCGAAATTTTTAAGGGAGAATGCGAGAGACAACAGTCTTGTTCTCCAAGTAAGGACGAAGACCCTCCTCACCGAGCTCACGACCGATACCGGAGTTTTTGAAACCACCGAAGGGCAACGCAGCGTCAAAGACGTCGTAGCAGTTAACATAAACCTGTGCGGTGGTTAGATCAAACACTTCTTCGAAAAAAAAAATGCTAGTTAGAACTACTTACGGTACCGGCACGCAACTTGTTAGTGAGGTAATGCGCCTTTTGAATGTCCTTAGTGAAGACAGCAGCACCCAAGCCGAAGCTAGTGTTATTGGCACGCTTGACAACCTCGTCCACATCCTTGAAGGGCAGGATGCTCATTACAGGACCGAAGATTTCCTTGTAAGAAAAAGATTGTTAGTTCTACGCGCTATGAGCCCCTACGAGTTACATACCTCTTGAGCTATCTTCATATTATCTTTTACGTCAGCGAAGACGGTAGGTTGCACGAAGTAGCCCTTGTCACCAACACGAGCTCCACCGGTGGTGAGAGTGGCACCCTCTTTCTTTCCGGAGGCGATGTAGCTGAGAACCTTGTCGAATTGATCCTTGTCGACTTGAGGACCTTGGCGAGTGTTGGGGTTCATAGGGTCACCGACAACACGTTCCTTGGCCAACTTGGTGCTGCGCTCAACGACTTCAGCATAGACCTTTTGTTCTACAAGCACACGCGAGCCGGCAATGCAGCATTGGCCTTGGTTCAAGAACAATCCCAAGTGAGCTTGTTGCACGGCGTGTTCAATGTCCGCATCGGCGAAGATGATGTTCGGAGATTTACCACCAAGTTCGAGTGTGACGCCTGTTAGAGTGTGAGAAGAATAAAGAAGAATGTGACAAAAGCTACTTACGCTTCAAGTTGCCTCCCGAAGCGGCGTTCTTCAAGACAAGCAAGCCAACTTCAGTGGAGCCAGTGAATGCAACTTTGTCGACCTTGGGGTGAGTCGAAAGAGCGGCACCAGCAGTTGGACCATAACCAGGCAAAATGTTCAAGACACCTGCAGGGAAACCAGCTTCGATTGCTAACTCTCCAATGCGCAAAGCGGTCAAAGGAGTTTGCTCGGCAGGCTAATAAATAAATTGATTAGTATTTTGGAATCCTATTGAACAATTAATAGTAAATTCTTGTTACCTTCATAACGACGGTGCAACCTGCTGCAAAGGCGGGACCAAGTTTCCAAGCTTGCATCAATAAGGGCTACAGCACCAAATTAGTTAAGTTCGGGGTATACTTAAGTGAGATACTTTTTACGTTTAAAATATTAAATAAATATCTATAAAGTAATGCTTACGAAGTTCCAAGGAATAATCTGACCGACAACACCAACTGGTTCGTATTGAGAGTAAGTGAAGTGCTTGTTGCTTGCAACAGGACCGGAGGCGTTGATAACTTTGCCGTGGATCTTATCAGCCCCTAATATGGATAATGTTAAATCATGCATTGGGGGGGGTGGTCGTGAAGAAACTCTGCTATCGGTTTTGTATTTTCTACAACTTACATCCAGCGTAGTATCGATAGCATTGAATAACCAAGGCAAGATCGACGTTGTAAGCTTCAAAATAGGACTTGCCGTTGTCGAGCACTAAGGAAATAAAAGTCAGCGATGCGGCACAAAAATAGAACCACAGGAAAGATTTAAAATAATTTTACAAGGATATTTTCCAGGCGCGCAGATAGTCCTCCGTCGAGGGTCAAAGGAAAAAAGGAAAAAATTCGTCGCGAAATGAAATTTTGTCCCTCTTTTTTTGTCTACCGACCCCCGAAAAATTTGAATTTTTTTTTTTTTCTACGGGACCGCTCCTTCCTTGTAAGGAAAGTTATGAATTTATTAGCGTACGTAGACGTAGAAAGCACGACCCAAAAAAAATTGTTTGGCGCCTGGCTCAACGAAAAATACTATAGAGAGAAAGACGTATTCTCTGGTGTATTCCGCTCCAGAGCGGTGCTAAGTTTAGGAAATAATCCACAATTTTTTTCCGCGTTGCACTGCGCAATGGAATAAACGCGCAAAAATTCGTAACTTTATTGCACATACCTTCCAATCGAGCGAGCTCTTCTCTGTTCTTTTCAATCAAATCCGCCAATTTGTTCATCAATCGACCTCTGCCATATCCACCCATTGTGGACCAAGGACCATCATAGAAAGCCTTGTGCGCGGCCTCAACTACAGGAAGTATAAGTCAGGTTACTTAATCCAGAAAAACTGTAAGCTAAAAATGGCACAAAAACAGAAACGGCCAAAAATATTATAAGTTCATCAGTTGGAAACATTGATGCATTAATTATTTTATATAACAATTTCTTGACAATTTGTAAAGGATCAGATTTCAAGTGTAAAACGGAAAATTTTTCTTACCCGCCAAATCAACGTCAGCCTGATCAGCTTCGGCCACTTGCGTGATAACTTGCTCAGTAGAGGGGTTCAGAGTCGGGAAGACCTTTCCTGAAACAGCAGGAACAAATTCGTTGTTGATCAAAAGCTTTGTTTGGTAACTTCGCTTTGAAGTCTTGAACAAACTTGATTGGACCTATATTATTTATTAGGTTAGAATTATCCTGTAATGCAGTAAAAAGTAAACTAAGGCACTTTTTGGATGCGCCAAGTTTGCCGAAGGGTTACCTTCTTAGAACCGCCGCGGACGAGTTTAAGCGCGTTAGACAACATGTCGAATTAACTTGGGGAAGTGTTGTGTGATGTTGCAGAAAAGAGTTTGAATAA
>Ga0209960_1004282_pt1 | contig 11093 bp, 12 predicted proteins | sample ThiBiot_500_plan_2_FD_183947 | JGI IMG/M metagenome (GOLD analysis project Ga0209960, IMG submission 183947) | Wastewater bioreactor microbial communities from Cape Town, South Africa - Thiocy_expt_500_plan (SPAdes) | ecosystem: Engineered > Bioreactor > Thiocyanate-remediating >... | reverse complement strand
AAAAAAAAAAAAAAAAAAAAAAAAAAAAAAAAAAAAAAAAAAAAAAAAAAAAAAAAATGAAAAATTCAAAATAAAAAAGAACCCAATTGACAATTGATTCCAGAATAAGGAGAAGGGCATTGACAATAAAAATTTCCATTTAATCCTGTTGAACATTTTCCTCCATTTATACATGGATTTACAGGACAGTTTATTCCTTTGTTTAAAAATGGTTGGTTGTTGGGAAAAAAAAAAGGAAGAAAAAAGAATGATTACGGCATTCAGAAGAGACATTTAAATGGTCATTCGATAGAACCAAAGAATAATCAGGAATCGGACAATTCCAATAATTTAATGATAAATAACTATTAATATGAAACTCAAAATAAATTGAAATTGAAATTGAAATTGGTACTCACAAATTTTGTAAATAGGATAAGCTCAAAAGTTGGCTGGGAATTGATCCTGAAAGTCCTCTATTACTCAAATTTCTATTTGATTCGTTGAAGTATGTTTTTTTTCCTTCTAATAAATAATTCAAAATGAAAAGAAAAGTAAGAAAGATACAATTGGATGATTCTTTTTGGATTTGAAGAATCGCAAACAACGCCAGTTTGGCCACATAAATCGTTTGTAACATTCCAATTTAAACTTCCTTTTGATATTAATGAATTATAAAAATTTGTCAAGATCGCTTGCTCTCCAATCTCTAATCCTCCTATTTAATTCATTTTGATTTCATCATGAGTATTATGATCAAAGAATATAAAAAGGGTGTAAAGTTTAAAATAGAAAAGTGGATGGATAATTGTTTTTTTTAAAGAAAAAAAAATCAAGAAAAAAAAATTCAAAACTTGTTTGACATTGAGAACATTGACAATAATAATTTCCATTTAAAATTGTTGAACAATTTGATCCTACTTGGCATCGATTTGTTGGACAACTTGAATCTAATAAATTATTCATTTTTTTTTTTTTTGGCTTGACAAGTTAGTCAAAGGATCAAAGGACTACTCACCACATTGACTTTTTGCTGTTGAATAATCTTGACCACTTGGTCTGGAATAAGAAGGAATTGGACAATCCCAATAATTGGATGCAAGATATCTATCCATTTTTTTTTAATAATGAAATGAAAATAGTGGCTAATTCAAAATGAAAAGAAATAGAAAAAAAAGAAAATAAATTTCCTACAAATAAGTTGATGGTAATGTTAAAACAAATGTTGGAATCAGTCCTGAAAGTTTATTGTTTTGGAGTTGGCTAATGTTGTTGTGGGTTGTTAAATTAATATAAGACTGAGTAAGTATTCGAAGAGAGAAAAAAAAAACAAAGGAAAAGATAATTTTACAGGCGTTGTAAATTTGTTAAATTCTCAAATTGTGATGGGATTGTTCCACTCAATTGATTGGAATTGAGATATCTAATATTTCAAAGATTGTGAATTCAATTTTAATTTGAAAAAAATTGTATTTTACAGTTGTTGTAAATTTGTTAAATTCTCAAATTCAGTTGAAATTGTTCCAGTCAATTGGTTAGAATAGAGATATCTAAAATTTAAAATGATGAATTGGATTTTTAATGTGGAAATTAAGAATTGTATTCTTACAGAATTTGTAAATTTGTTAAATTTCCAAGTTGTGATGGGATGGTTCCACTCAATTGATTGGTATAGAGATATCTATGATATAGGAAATGTCTAAGTGAATCAAAATATGAATTATGTCATACAGGTATTGTAAATTTGTTAGATTTCCAAGTTGTGATGGGATTGTTCCACTCAATTGATTGGAAAACAGATACCTAAAATTTCAAATATTTATGAATTCAATTTAATTGAAAATTAAAAGTTATATTTTACAGCTGTTGTAGATTCGTCAACTTTCCAAGTTGTGATGGGATTGTTCCACTCAATTGATTGGAATAAAGATATCTATTAATTTTGATGAGTTGTTATTATGATAGAAAAGCAAATGAAAATGAGTTTGAAAATAAATGAAAATAATTTTAGATTTTTACAAAAATCGCAAATATTTATGAATTCAATTATAAAAATAGAATAATCATTGTATTCTTACAGATATTGCAAATTTGTTAAGCTCCCTAATTCAATTGAAATTGTTCCTATAAGTGATCGACCACTCAAAGATCTATATTTCAATGAAAATTACAATTAACTTCTTAACTTCTTTCAAGCGAAAATAAATCAATAAATAAATCCATAAAAATGCAAAGCTCAATGAGAAAAGAAGACAATTGAGTAACTCTATTTGGATTTGAAGTATCACACGTCACACCACTTTGACCACATAAATTACTTGTCGTAGTCCAACTTAAACTTCCTTTTGAAGTTAATGAGTTATACCAATTAACCAAAATTGTTTGTTCATCTGGATGTAAAGCTCCTATTTTAAAACTTAAGTTTTCAAAATCAAAATAAATAAATAAAAAAAAAAGAAAAAAAGAAAAGGAAAAGAAAAAAAAGGAAATGAATAAAAAAATGAACCAAGAGAAGATTGAAGCAAAAGAAAAGAAAAAAGGATGAGAGCAATCCTCTTCAGAGATGTTGAGTCCATCATTCTTACAGAACACAACAAGCAAACAACACTTTGAATAGAAGAACAAAATAAATAAATGGGCTTTGAAATTGAAAGAAAAAAAAGTACAAATGAGACAGACCATCATCACTCATCTTGGATCCAAAAATGGTAACCATTAACGCCCAACTTGTCCAAACAAACAAATAAAAAAAAAAAACTCTCGCTTCGATTAAAGCTCCATCATTTTTGATCAAAAAGCTTTACTCAACATTATGGCCAGAACGAATGAAAATAAAACATCTAAACAAATAAATACAGAGATTCAATTCAATACAAATAATTCAAATAATAAATAAATACTCATGGCCAATCTCTTTCTTTCTCTTCTCGGCTTTAAAAGAGGATTAAAATGCAGTTAGAGGGAGCCACGTTGGTTTTTCGCACTAGATTGATCCTGGATTTATTCGAATGCTTAGTATTCCAAAAGCCAAGAGCATTAGACGCTGTTTCTTGACCAGGAGAAAGGCTTTTTGATAGAGTTCTTTCCTCATTTATCCACAAGTCACTTTTTAAATTTTAGTTTTGATCCTTTGGCGATAATTTAGCTCAAATGAGTGATTGAAGTCCTTTTATTCCTTGAGTATTTTTGATGTTTTTGAATTTTTCTTGATAGGGGTTATGAAAAAGAATCTTTTCGTAATAGCAGCTGCCTTGTGTTGAGTGGATGAACAATTCTTGAATAACATAAATTCTTCTCCATCCACAATCGATCCGCCTCAATTAAAGCATAAGTAAATTTCATATTAACTCCATACTTCACTCCATTATTTAACATCAAACAGAAAAAGTTAAGTAGAAAGGTTCATCAAAGAAAAAAGATAATCTCCTGCTTAAACATCTAAGTAAAAAGTGATTGATAAGTCTGAGACATAATTATTTGACCTTTTATTTATTATTTATTCACGCTTCAACCACAGAATCAACAAAAAAAGAAAGAAAAGAAAAAAAAAAAAAACTTGAATGGGATTTTCCTTGAGAAGAAGTAAAGTGCGATCAAGGACTGAAACTGAAAACGAGTTGTTGAAAGAGCAAAATGAGACACTCTTCTTCTTGATTTCTTATTCATGAGTTCCTTCCTCTCATTATTTTCTTTTTCCTTTTTGTTTCACCTTCAATGACTTTGGAAAAAGAGGTTTCAGAATCCGCCATGTTTTTTATCGTTTTTTTTAAAAAAAAAACATGGCGAAAAAGCGTTACAAAGAAAAAAAAAAAATTTGTGAAATCAATGGCTTCATCGTCTTCAACAACATCAACCTCAATTCAACCAGGTTTAATTGTCTCTGAACTCCAATCGCTTGTGGATAATGGACTCTTTCATTCTTGCCAACTCTTGGTATGATTTATTTTCCTTTTTCTTATTTTTTTTAAATTTTGAGAAAAAAATAAAAAAAATTGGGTGTCACTGAAATTTTCGTTTTGATTTTCTAATTGTTATTATTTGATTGTTGATTGTTTGAGAATTTGAACAATTTGAAATTGTCAGTTTTAAATAATAAAAATAAAATAACGAATAGACATCTTTGATTCTTTCAGATAAGGAAACAGATAATTCTTTGATGGAATTTGAACTTCGTTTATGTCTTTCAGATAGTTTAAAAGAACAAAAATCGTATATTAGAGCTGCTGTATCAATTCTTTTTTTTCTTCTAACAAATCAATGCAAAAAAATCAACAAAATAAAATAGACATCATATGAATTATCTCTTCAATTATTTAAAAACTCCAAAGTTTCAAAAACAAAACCTCAACTTCAATATGACATTTGGGTCAAAATTGCAGAATGTTATTTAGGTGCAAAGAGACCTAAACTTGCTTTATTTGCTGTAACTATTCCTTTTCTTTTTCTTTTTCTTTTTCTTTTTTCTTTTTTCTTTTTCAATTTCAATTTCAATTTTCACAATATTTAAATCAAGCTTGATAAAATTCCTCAACATTTAAAATCTTCAAAAATTAATTTAATGCAAGCTAAAATTCATCAAGATTTAGGAGAGAAAACGTACTTTTCTTCTTCCCTTCATTTTCTTCAATGATGACATACAATTCAATTTCTTTCTTTTTTTTAAAAAAAAAAAAATAGTTCAGCAATTAATTCATATTATGAAGTTTTAAGGTTTGAATAACCTTTTTCCCTCAAACATTTTTTTTTAAAAAAAAAATCACAATTAATTGAATGGAATCAAACAAAATAAAAAGAGAACAACCTTTTGCAATTGAAGTTTATCTTGAATTAATGAAATTAGGAATAGAATTTGATCAATTAATGTTAAAATATGGTGAAAGGATTACAAAATTTGTTCCTTGGCTTTTATCATTTCTGAAAGCACATCAACAAATTGCACGTTTAGAATATACAAGTTTGTTTTAAAGCAATATTGAATTTTTTTTTGGTTATTTTAAATTTCAAAAAAAAAAAGCTGCAATCACTGAACTTATGAACCTTGAAAAAAGATTTGTAGAAAATATTCAACTATTTCTTTCTATTGCACATTGTTATTTTAAATTAGGAAATATGATTGATTCATCAAGATATTATTCTAAAATTAGAAAAATTGATAAACATACAATTGATCAAATGGACCAATATGCATCTGTTATAAAAGTAGAAGGGAAAGTTTTGGAGATGAGTCGGTGAGTTACTTTAATTTACTTTTTTTAAAAAAAATAGATAAAGAAACAAAAATTGATTTGAACAAATTTTTCTAGACTTGTTGAAGATTTAATAGATATTGATGAAACTCGACCAGAACCATGGTTATCTATGGCAAAATATTGTGAAATGAAAGGTGATAATGAAAAGGCTCTAGTATTTGTTAACAAAGTATTTTTTCCGTTTTTTCTTTCTTTCTTCATTTAAAATGACAATTTATTCTGAACCTTGAAGAAAAATAAAAAATAAAAAATAAAAAAGGCAATAAAATTAAAACCAACACATGCAAACTCATTTCTATTGAAAGGAGCATTACTTTTAAGTGTAAATAGTACTGAATCAATTCAAGCATTCCAAGAAGCATTTACTCTTAACCCTGATTTAGATTCCCTTCATGGATTATTAGAAGTGTATATATCTCAATCAAAAATTCATGAAGCTCTTACTTTAGCAAAAGAAACCATCACCAAATATCCGAGAAATCCAAAGGTTTCTTTTTTTCTTTTTTTCTTTCTTTCTTTCTTGAATAATAAATAATTATTCTTTCGGATTTTTTAGGCACTCACATTATTGGGAGCAGTTTTATCACAACATTCAGGACCCAAAGATAAAGTGATTTCTTTTTTTTTTTTTTCCAAATAGCAATAAGAATAACATTTTAATTAATATTTATAAATTGTAGGCGAAAAAAGCTTTTGAAACAGCATTATCAATTGAACCAAATTGTCTTGATGCTCTTGTTACATGTGTCACTGTTTTAGTTTCCGAAAGAAATTTTCAAACTGCAATTAATCTGTAACTTTTTTCTCTAAATGCTTTCCAAAGATTTTCCAAAGATTAAATTTCAATCTAAAAAACAGTCTTGAACGATATACAAGTAAACATACATCCGAATTTGCTCATACAAGATTGGGAGATGTTTACACTTTAAATTCTGATTACTCTAAAGCAATGGAAAATTATAATATTTCACTTGGGTTATTATTTTTTGTTCTTTAAAACCTCCAATTTTTTTTTTACTTATAATTTTTTTTTTATCTTGAAGATTAAATCCAGATTCTCAAAGAGCATTGGAAGGAATTAAGAGGTTAGAAAAGTTAATAAGTGGTGTCCAAGATGAGAAAAATGATGAAGATGAAGATGAGGAGGATGAAGATGATGAAGGAATGAATGTGTATTAAAAAAAAAATAGAAATGAAAAAGGAAGAAGAAGAAATTTTTGTGCATATTTATTATTTTTAAACCAAAAACAATAAAGGAAAACTAAATAAATAAAAAAATTGAAGAGAAAGAAATGAAATTACTAAAGCAAATATGAACTAATAATATTTGGTTCACGATTCAAAAGAAGATTTAAATTTGAATCAAATCCGAAAGTTGAACTATAAAAAGCTTCGATCTCAACTTTTTTTCCATAGAGTAAGAGTCTTTGAAGTGCTTGTTGAATTCTTCTTTCCTTTAATATTAAAGGATTGAGTAAGAGATTTATTGCCATAATACGATCTCTTTTTGAAAGAGGAATAAAGTTATTTGAGTTGACTCTAATCAAAATACATTGTTAGAAAGTTTAAGTTTGGAAAGAAAAAAAAAAAGGAAAAGAAAAAGTAAGAACTTAAAGATATGTTGTGAGTCAATCCCAATCCATTTTACTGTTGAAACTCTTGTTTCTTTCCTATCCATGATATTTTTTCGAAATCCATATTTATAAGCCAAAAAAATTGATATTCCATGTGGATCAAAATCGACAAGTATTTCAATTGGAAGGTTTTTTCTACTTAGTAGTCTAATCACTTTTCTTGTTGTGATATCTGAAGAAAAATTAGAAAAAAAGAAAATTCACCATTAATAAATAAATTTTGAAAGAAAAAATATCTCAAATTATTAAATGTAAACCTGGAAAACCTCGACCCTTGAAAATTCCAAACAAAGAAGATTCAAATATTTTAAAATGAAATAAAATCCAAAATGAATTACTGTGATGATAATACATGGGCCACAAGTTAATAAAAAATTATCTCTAGAGAGTTTTGAAAACACTGCTTCTTTTTCGACCACTAAGACAAACTTTGCTTCAGTTTTAATGTCTTAATTATTATTATTTCATTTTGAGATTTTAGTATTTCACATTGGGAAAAGAAAGAAAAAAAGAAATTAATTCACCTGTAATTGTATGAGGCCACATTGGAGAAATTATGTGACCCTAAAAGAATTAAATAGATGTGGTAAAATAAATTAATTAAACAAGTGAATGAATGAAATTACTTCTGGGTTTGATTCAATATCAAGAATTGATCCATTTTCGAAATATAAGTGAAGATTTCCAGCAATTAAACCTTTTCCAGATGCAAGCTAATCCAATATCAATTGACAATAAATAAATGAAATAAATCTAAGGTTGAAGGTTGAAGGTTGAATTACAATGTTGAGAGAATCTCGTGAAACTTGAAGTTGAGAAGCAATTTTTTCAAGATTGTAATCAGATACTCTTTGATGTTTAAAAAGATTTACGTCCATATAATAAAGGTCTCTAATTGTATTTGAGTTTTTTTTTTTTTGAAATTTGTGATTGACTTTTGACTAAAGAATAAAAAAAAACCTCTTTGTTATTATTTGATTATGAATTAAGAGTGAATGAATAATTGATAAAACTCTTAAAAATGGAGCTATTTTTTTTTTTTTGAAAAAAAAAAATGATTATTCATTTGATTACAATATTTTGAATTTAAATAATTATACCGAATGAATCAAAACATCCTTTTCTTTCATTAATAGATCTCCCAACTTTCTTTGTTCTATATTGAAAATTAGTAAAAAAAAAAATTTTTTTTTGTCTTCTTTTTAAAAATATATCTCATTAAAAATCTTTACTTATTTGAGACTGATACTTTTTTTAAAGGACAAAATGGAGGTTTTAGTTCCATGAAGCAAGTTAGAACCATTTGAATATATTCTTCAATATTTTGAATGATCTCCTTCCTGGAAAACAATTCAAAAATAATCCGAGCAAAAGGGTGTTGAATTTAACAAATAAAACCTTAATTCCTCAGTCGAAATACAATTGCTTTCTTTCTTTTTTCTCTTTAAAATAGTTTGATTGGGTTTCAAATTATTATCAATGTGATTATGATTGAATGTGCTTTCATTGTTTCCAATCTCTTTTTCCATTAAAAACTCTGACCAATCCAAGTCATTATCACTTTGGCTTTGAAATGAAAAATCTGTTTCTGTTTCTATTTCTGAAGAAGAAAACTCAAATTCATGTTCTCCAATTCTATTTATTTGATAAAAATTAGTTTGATTAAATCTATACATAAAACAAATAAATTTAACTCTTCAACAGGATCTTCTTCAAATGTAAAGTCACTCTCGTTTGTTGTGAAATCAAATTCGTCTTTGTCCATTCTATTATTTATTATTTTATGCATTACAATTTTTTTTTTTCTTTGAATAAATTTCAATTATAATAGCTTCAATTATTCCAACATCTTTATTTCATTTAATTTTCACTTAATTTCTTTAACATCAACCAAAACTTAAAATGAGGTCAAGCATAATTTAAAGTTTTAAATGGGAAATGTAGAGATTTCCGAAATTTTTAGCATGATCCTCCTTTGAAAACAAACTACTAGTCTATCAGCTTTACAAGGCTCTTGGCATTAAAGTTGAGCAATATCAATGCTACATTTATGACACTCCACTTACTAAGAAAATCCAACATGAAATAATTTAAAGGTTTTGATGATTCTGTTGGTAAGATGCAAGAAACAATTGAAAATGGAGAAGGTATAGGGAGGGAAAGTGGCAACCATTCTTCAAAATTGTAATTGGCTTTAGAGCTTCCAAAATTCAACTCAACTGCTGTAAACCTTTCACCCCAAGAGAGAACATCGCAAGATTTTGTCTTAATTGTATCATTTGCGCCAGATCTATCTTATTTTTTTCTAAAGCTCAAGAATTGAAAGTAATCTCAAGAAGCTGTCTCTTGTTTGCTCAAGAAGAATCCAACGCAAGTAAGTGATATTCGTTTTGGTAAAAATAACTTCAAATCCAATCTTATTACAGAAATGAAAAAGAAGACTGTTATTGAATATTTGACGATATCCTTTGAAAACTTCTAACCAATGAAGAAAAGAAGGATAATAAACTAAACTAAACTACTTCCTAACATATTGATGTTCAACATTTAATAAAAAGCAAACTAACACTTGTCGTCCAAGATGAAAGAGAGAGATCTGGTCCTGCATTCCGTTTTTTTTTTTTTATGCTTCTTGAACTTTTAGAGTGATTCAATTGCAACAACTTTGTCAATGAAAAATTAGTAATGATTGAATAAAAAATGTATAAAATCAAATCTATAAAGTATACAGAATGAAATGGAAATGGAAATGGAAAATAAGAAGGTTTAAAGGTTAAATACAGGAAAATTTATTTTATCTAATTCACAAAAATAATTGTTTTGATATCTAAATAGGATTACACACTTTTTTTGCCTCCCTAATTGTGAGAGCAACTATTTCACATTGTTATTACAAATATCTATCAATTCCTTCCGGGTTTATTTGCTGTTCAATATTTTTTTGAACATTGAGAGGGAGAGGGTGGGACCTTTTGCAAAGAAAGTGTGTCCAATCCGCCGAACTGAGTTTTATTGAGCTTGAACTTGGATTGGTGAAGTTTGTTCATTAGTTTCATTTGATTGAAGTTCGACTTTTCTTTGCCAAACAGGGTTTTCAACGTCTTCACAAAGTAAAGAAGCAACTGAAATTTTAGTTGGAGAAGATTCTTTTGAAGATTCTTTTCTTAGGTTTTGAGGTGAAGCGGCTATTTTTTTATGAATGAATTATAATTATGATTAATAATGAGATTTAAAACTTGTTTTTTTTTTGAAAAGGAAAAAAAAAAAAAAAAAAAAAAAAATTACCATGAGTTCGTTTATGTCTATTTAATTCAGATGAGGTAGCATAGCTTTTAGTACAATTTGGACAATGATAATGCTTTGAGAAAGTATGTTTTCTTGAGATATGAGCTTGAAGGTCTCTTTTCCTCTTTGTAGTATATGTACACATATTACAATAGAATAACATGAGTTTCTCCTTCTTTTGACCAAGTTTTAAAGTTTCCATTGTATTCATTGGTGACTGTTGAATTGCCATTGTTTTATTATTAGAATCCAAGGTTGTTCGAGTAAAAAAGAAAAGAAAAAATATCCTGACTTATAATTAAAATGAATCCTTTATTGTAATCCCAATAAATAAATATTTAAAAAACTCCTCTTTTCGTGTGTGGCAACAAATAAAGATTTTTTCCAAGCAGTTAACGTAAAAATGTTAATTTGAACAAAATAGAATTAATAAATTAAGATATTTGTGTATGTGTGCGTTTATAATTGAAATTTTCACGAAATTATGGGAAAATTGAACAAAAAAAAATAAATAAAATTAAAAATTAAAATTTAAATATCACGAGAAAAATAATAAGATATTAAAAAGAAAGAATATATTCTTTCACAGTTCGAAAAAGTTTGTTATTTTGCTTTGTTTTAAAGTTCGAAAGTTCGAAAGGCTTGCTTTGTTTTTTTAAAAAAGCAGGGAAAGAAAAACAAATAAATAAAAAAAGGGATTTGAATTGTTCGAAAAGCAACAAAAAAATTTTTTATAAAAATTAAGGATAATAAAACAAAAAAAAGTTTAAATTTTATGAGATCGTGTAATTGTTGAGCGAGAGTGAATTGTTAAAAATTGTTGAAAATAAGCGTGTGAATGAAGGTTATATATAAAAGTATTATTTATTTTATTTATTATTGTTAATGTTGTTATTATTGTGTGTTATAAGAAAAATAACAAAGTTAAAAAAAAAAAAAAAAAAAT
>Ga0209960_1004280_pt1 | contig 11096 bp, 11 predicted proteins | sample ThiBiot_500_plan_2_FD_183947 | JGI IMG/M metagenome (GOLD analysis project Ga0209960, IMG submission 183947) | Wastewater bioreactor microbial communities from Cape Town, South Africa - Thiocy_expt_500_plan (SPAdes) | ecosystem: Engineered > Bioreactor > Thiocyanate-remediating >... | reverse complement strand
AAAAAAAAAAAAAAAAAAAAAAAAAGTTCTCCAAAAACAACCTTCAAATCAAAAATGAAAATTCAAGGAAAAAAAAAAGAAAAGAAAAATTGACAAACTAAAGTTAACAATTTCAACAAACTGAATCCATAATGCAACAAATTTAAAAGTTAACATAACATAATGAAGAAAATTAAACGGAACAAAGGAGGTCAAAGGTCTCCTGAATCAAATCACAAAAAAAAAAAAAAAAAAAAAAAAAAAAAAAAAAAAGAAACAATAAAGAAAATGAAAGAAATTATTAAAGAAAGATTCAATGAGGAGAATTAATAATTAATTGGGAATATAAGAGTAAAGTTCAAAGAGAAAGTTATTGAAAGAGAGAAAGAGAAAGAGAAAGAAGGTGAATTCGAACCCCATCGGCTTCTTTGGATTTTTACTTTTTGAAAAAAACCACTTCAAAACTTTTTGTTTTGTTTTTTCCTTTCTCAATCAACCAATCAGCCGAAGATTCATCAAAGTAACGCTCAAATTCAATGATTGCAATTCAAAAAAATCAATAGCCTTTATTGAAACTCATTTCTTTGGGTTCTTTGAATTCTTTAGATTTTTATTTTAACTCTTTGAATCTAATTTGCATCCAATATTACCGAGGAAAGTTAATTTGGTTTGATAAGTTTTGATGAGCCATGTGCTGATAAAAAAATGAGAATGAGAATTTCTTGTTTTTTGAGTTACCTTCAATGACAATGTTTTCAAAAAAGATTTCATTTAATTAATTAAGAATCCTTTGATTGATTGTAGAATCAATGAAATCCTTGAAAGAATATGAGATGATTTCAAAAAGTAAGAAGTAAAACAATTGCAGATAAAAAAAATCCATTCATTTAAATTGACATTTTATTTAATGTCTCTCTAATTTTATCATCTTTAATTAATTCTTCATGAATAAAGTATTTTCTTTTCTTTGCTTCATAATTTACAAAAGGTCTCATAGAGTCTATTTTCTTTAAATCATTAACAAGTATTTTGTCTTTCACACTCATTCCTAATAAATTTATCCTCTCAAGTTCTATTTGTGGATTTGAAGATTCCTCAGTTACTTCCTTTTTAAGTTGAATTGAATTTACATATGGTCCCATAAAATAACTTATTAAACCAGTTGAGCTTACACTCGTGCCAATCACTTTATATTTTTTGAAAACATGTTCAGATAACAAATAAGATTTTCAAAATAAATAATAAGGAATCAAGTAAAGTAAAAAAGTAAAAATAAATTTGTTTTAAAGTCAAAAAATACCAGCTGAAACAAGAACTACTTTTGCTCCAAAAGGAATACTAGGATTACTTGCTTCAATCAGTAAAGGCGAAAAGAACGTCGCAAATGTTGCTGTAAGTGAGAAACGTTTCAACCTTTTGAGGGTATTAGCAAGTGGGCCTTGATAAATTATACTCATGGTGAAATCTTTCAATACTCTATGAAGAAACAAAGTAAGTGTGAGGAAATGAGTAAGGAAGTAATGTGAAAGCGAGAAGAGATTAGAAAAGAAAAACCTATTTTGTTTTGTTTGTTTTTCGTTGACGGTTTTTTTTTTTTTGAAAATCCACAATTTTTTTTTTTTTGATTTCTTGTAAATTTACTTATAATTCTCTTCAATTTCTAAACTTTAGAACTCACTTACTCATTTTCACATTTTGTGAAACAAAATTTGTAATTCTAATCATAAATTTTCTCCTTTGTATTTTCTTTTTGTGTTTATTTTGTTGTTGAAAACAGAAAACCGTTATTTGTTGAAAAAAAAAAATTCAAAAAAAAAAAATTTGAATTTGTAAATTATTTTTCTTTTCTTCTTATTATTCAAATACACTCTATATAAATTACTTATTGGATCACGACAATGTCGAATACAATTCTCGAGGATTTTGATATTGAAGGTACTTTTTACTTTCTTTTTTTTTCACAATAATATGACTAAAACAAAAATTTTCTGATGTCTTATTTTATTTAATAAAAAAGTGTCATCAAAAGTAGCTAAAATGAAAGAAAATCTTGAATTATTACTCCAAAATTTATCCTTTTTATATGACTTAGAACTTGGAAAAATCCCAATTCCAATTAGAAAACTTAAAGTTTCAGAATTTTGTTCAAAATATAACGCAGATTTCAAAACATACTTTGATTCCCAATTTGCTTCTGAATTAAATGCATCTCTATCTCAATTACCTGGTCCTACCCCCAAATCAATTTCAACAAAAGCAACTAGATCTACAAGAAAACAGTGATTTTTTTTTTCTTCAATTATTTATACCAACAACCCTTTCATTGAAATCATTTCTTTCTCTTTTTTTTTCTAAATAGAGCTGCTTTAAAAGATATTACAAATGTTAAATCTGATCCAAAAGGTAATTTCAAAATTTTATTTTCTTCCTTTATTTTATATCCAACTGATCATTAAATATCATCAAATAATTTTAAAGCCACCAAAACTACAACAAAAACTACTTCATTAATGAGAACTGTTTCAAAAACAAGGGCAAGTACAAGAACAACGGCAAAAGTTGGAAGACCAAGGGTAACAAAATTAAATTTATTATTTCAAAAGAATTTGAATTAATGATGGTCAAAAATTATAATATATTTGTTTAATTTTCATTAGGCAAATGAAGTCTTTGAAACTCCAAGTCAAAAATCTGGTTCTTACTTTAATTTTGGATCAGAATACTTTACAACTCCAAGTCAAACATTAAAGATTTCTCGTGATCCAACAGGAACAAGTATTTCTTTCATTATTCTTTTCTTTATTGAAAAAAATCAAATTAAATTTAAAAATAAAATTTTTTTTAGTTCAAAAAAGAATTGCAATTGGTTTGAAAGATGGAAATGTTGTAGATATTGACCCAACGTTATCGCCTTCTGAACTTAAAAACTCTTTAACTAAGGAATCAAAAGAAGAATTGTACTCTCATTTAACAGTCTTACAATTACAATTGCAATCATTAATGGAAAAAATAACTGAACCAAATTAATTAAAGAAGAAAAATTAAATTTAAATTAAAACATTTTTTTGTTTTTGGAGTTTGAAAATAAAGGAAAGATTTAGAAAGATTACAAAAGAATTTGGAAAGTGAAACAAAACCTTCCAAACCATTCTTTGTTAATCCGATTCTATTCTACCATTCGAACATGATTTCTTCATTAAATTTTCTTTTTCTCGTTTGATTTTTCAATCTTTTGTGAATCTACAGAATTGAAAGAATTTAAAAGAAAAGAATCCAATCAAATAAAATAACATGATTCAAAATCTTAATAATAAAATAAAATTGTTGAGATGAATTTTCCTATCTATTCAAAAAAAAAAAAAAAGACGTTAAAAACAAGAAAGGTGACTCATTTTTTTTTTTTTTTTTTTTTCTTTTTTTTTTTCAAAGTTTCAATTAATTTTTTTTTTTTTTTTCAAAGAAAGGTTTAAGTTTAAGTCAATAACAGAATGTCAAACGGAAGAAGTAGTTTCACTGATAGACAAAAGTTTATCATTTTCTCATTAACTGATGGACTTTGTTTTTATTGTGACAAACAATTGACCTTTGGTAATCTTTCTCCTGGTGCAACTTCAATTGGAAGAGGTGGATGGCAAATTGAACACTTGAAAAGCTTCAGCAACAACGGATCAAATTCTCTTGTGAATTTAGTTGCAGCTTGTGTTGACTGTAATCAAGCAAGAAACAATTCATACCAAAAACAAGGGGAACATTACCATAAGGACTTTATGGGAGAAACTCGAGGAGAGATTCGATGTGCTGCTTTTACACAAGATGGAAAGAAATGTAGATGCAAGGTTCAACAAAGTGGCAAAAACATTTACTGTTGGCAACATGAATCTTACCATGGACTTCTATTTAGTTTCGATGACTATGTAGTTGATGGGGGATATGTAAGATTGAAATAGAATTGTTTGAAAAGAAATTGTTGAGAGTATTTATAAATAAAGCCACAAAAAGATTTCTTTTCAACTTTTTGTTTTTTTGATATCTTTTTAAAATTAATTTATTCATCTCTATTTGAATTTCAAAATAAAATAAAATAAAAGTAAAAAGGGAAGAGTTTTGTTTTTTTTGAAGGGGAGAGAGTGTAGAAATGTAGGCGATTGAAGATGAAGATATCTTATGCTCCAACTTTCTTCATTTTGCTCTTTAATTTTTTCTCTCTCTTTTTAGCAGCTTTTTCTTTTTCTTGAGTAGCTTTCTTTGTATCTATGGATTTGAGTTGAGCTAAAACATCCAAAACATCATCATCAATCTTTTCCTTCTTTTTCTTCAATTTCTTTGGTTTTGCTTTACTCTTTGAACTTGTCTCTTCTTCTTCTTCTGATTCTTCCTCTTCAATTTCTTCCTCTTCTTCTTCTTGTTCAACAACTTTCTTTTGATTCTTCTTTTCAGCTTTCTTTTCTTTTCTTGCCAATTTAACTTCTGTTTCTTGTTCTTTACTGTCAACATCATCTGCCCATGAACCTCCAGTTTTAAATTCTTCTTTAATAAGATTAATATCTGGTAATGTAATAGCTTCTTCAACTTTTTCAGTTTCTTCTTCTTCTTCAGATTCCTCTTTTTCTTCTCCTAATAAATTAAAATCATTGAAAGTAGCAATTGGTTTCTTTGTTGATTCAACTTTTTTAGGTCCTTTTTTAACTGGGGCATTAGTTTCAGTGAGTTGTCCAGAAATTGAATCTTTCAAATCTTGAGTTGCAGCTTTATAAAGATTCCAAAAGCTTTGGGAATTACATTTTTGTTTTGAAAAGATATCTACAACTGATTTCTTCTTTTGAACTTCATTATAGACATTATGTAAAAATATTCCATCATATAAATCTACAATAGGCATATCTTGATATGGGGAAGCAAAGAGCTATAAAATGAAAATAAGAATTAATGAGTAAATAAAATAAAATTCAAGAAATAAAAAAAAAAATAAATAAAATAAAAATCAAATAAAATAAAATAAAAATCAATACTAATGAAAAAAAAAAAAAAAAACTAACCCGATTTAAAACCATACTAGCTTCTAAAATTGATTGCCATTGAGCAAAGAATGAAACGGCACGAGGATTAAGCCATAATGGACGTTCTAATTTCATTTTTTTTGAATCTGTAGTTCTAGATAAACTCAATAATAAAACTCCAATTTCCCAAGCTGCAATATGAGGAGTGGCTGTTTTGATCCAATATCTAAGAGCTAAGATTGGGAGGTGATATTGTTCATAAACTTTTTCATAAATTGAGTTTGGGCTACCAAAGATAGAACAAAGTTTCTCAATTTGTTCTGATTTTGGTAAGTTCTTGATTTGAGCCAAAGAGGGGACATCCTTTTTTGAAGTAGTTGCAGTAACTTTAACCATCTTTGTTCCTGATCTAACATTTTCAGTAATTTGAACATCATTTTTTTGTAAGAGGAGTTTATAACAAAGTTCACGAAGTTCTTTTGAGACATTTGTTGCTGGGGCATGATCAATGGCATCCATGATGACTGGGAAGTTCATTTCTCCAGTAACTGCAGCTTGGATATATCGTTTATGAATATCACCAGATTTGTATGCTTGAATAATCCAAGATGGGAACTCGACCTCAGGGGCTGTCAAGGGTTTGAATAAAATGTAGTCTTCATCAAAATAATGTTGTTGTTCTTCAGTTGGTTTGTAAGAATCAAAAATGGAGGTGATGTTCTCTTTGAAGAGCTCTTGAGAGAATTTAGGATCTTGAGTTAATTCTGGAGTAAACCAGGACATTGAGAGAACAAATTTGATGGCTTCTTCTGGAGTTGAGAACTTGGTAAGAAATTGGGCCAATGCGGGAATAAGCTCTTTTGTAGAATCTGATTTTTGAGAAAATAAATAAGTATGGAATGGGAATAATAAATAATAAGGGACTAAATCAGTGGCCCCAAGAATTCCCATAAGGTACAACATTTTTGGTTCAACACCAACCATTGAGGCAAATGCAGAAGCTGAGAATCTTTTTAAAGAGACACCATAATTATCAACTCTTAATTGAGAGAGTGGAACAAATGTGGGGATTTCAGTCACTAACATTAAATCATGATTTCCACTAACAACCAAACCATTTGGATGACTTTTTGCTAAGGCACGAATGACTCCTTCAGCAGGTCCAGCTGCAACATGAATACTAACTTGACAATAGTAACACTCTTGTAAAAATACTGAGTGAACAAGAGGTGGAAGAATTTGAAGTTGATCAAATTTTTGTTGTCTAGTGGAAGCATCCAAAGAAGTTAAAGTCCTAGTATAAAAAGCAGGTGTGGAGTATTTTGCGGGATCAGATCCAGAAAACACAACAGAAATTAAAAATCCACATTTTTGTAATGATTGAAAATAATGACGAACACGATATGTATACTCTCTATATTGTCCTCCATAAGCACTATCCAAAACAGAAAAATACAAATAAGAAGAAAGTGAATTTGCATCAAAAATAAGCATCTCTTTAACTTTTTCTTCTTCTTCTCCTTCTTCAACTTTTTGTTCATCTTTTTGTTCAACATTTTCAGTAGGTTTTTCTTGTTCTTCTACAGCTTGTTGTCCTTCTTCAACTTGTTCTTCCTCTTTTTTTTTCTCTTCATCTTTTTTCTTAACAATCTTTGGAGGTTTTTTCAATTTTGATTCTTGAAACACTTTTTGTTTCTCAGCAAAAGCTAAAAAATCTTTAAATCCCATGATTTCTTCTATTTAATTGTTTCTTTTTTTTTAAAAAAAAAACTTCTATGTCCTTTGTTTTTTTTAAAAAAAAATTCTTTTTCTTCACTTTGAAATTGAGTTGTCTCTAGTCTTTTATTTTATTTTTATTTTATTTTATTTTTGAAACTTTTTTTGGTGTTTCATTCAATGAAAAAGAAAGAAAAAAAAGAAACAATACTTTCTGTTTTTTATTTGACTTGTTTAAATGTTTTAAACGTTTCAAGATCTTGGTTTGAGGTATCCTATAATATTTTAAATATAAGTATTAGAAATGTAACAAAAAAAAAATTTTTTTTTTTTTTTCTGAAGTTATTCTTCTTCTTCTCATAAAAGTTGAATCTTGTGAAATGAATCAAACACAAGTTGTTTGAATTTAACTTATATTAATATAAGCTCTTATTTAAATTGAATTTTGTTCTTTGAAAATATTTTTTGAAATCAATTATTGAATTTTTTTTCTTCTCGATTTTCAAAATTTTTTTTTCAACCGCATTGAAAATTTACATTTTATTTACATTCTCATTGAATTTCAAAAAGAAAAGATCTTCAAAGAATACTTTCATCTCTCTTAGAGTTATACATATATCTCACTTAATGTTTTACATTTGGAGGTTAACTATTGATTTTAGCTATGACTCGTGCTCGTTAAAAGATGGAAGTGTTATGTAACAAGGGTCACAGAGGAATCAAACAAAAAAAAAAATAACAAAAAAACAATGGGATTATTTCATAAAACAAGACCAATTTTTTGCACAAAATATGAACTATATTGAATGAATAAGTGTTATTGAATGAGTTAAGAGTTGAGAGTTATGGAGGTGATGAGATTAAGGTATGGTTGAAATAAGAAGGAATAGAAGAATGAATGAATGATTTTTTTTTTTTTTTGGTGACCTCGTGGCCACTTTTTTTTTGCTGATTCCTCATTCCGACATTTTTTTCTGACCAAACATGGCGGATCTCTTTTTATTTTTTTTTTCACCAATTTTTTTTTTTCTTCACAATCAATCAATGAATTACAGGAACTCCCATTCAATAATGGTCACCTTGAACCATAAACCAGTCATCAATTCTTGAGAAAAAATTAGATTTTTTGGAATTACTATAATAAAAACAATCAATTGATAGATTTTTTTTCATTGATAGAAGAGAACATGGAGAGAGATGAATTCTAATATAACAAACCAAAAATCCAAAAGTAATCAATTCGGAATTGAACAATAAACTTTAAGTTTTCTGTTGGAATAGTAATCGTAGATTATTTATTGAATGGATTAAATTAGAGGATGTGAAGGTCAAGATAATACCCTTCTTTGAAAACTTTCAATGAACAAAACCATTGAAACATTGATCTCTTTTCATCTTGAAATCTTATTATAAATTTTATAGAATCAAGGAAATAATTATTTTTGTTTTAATTTAGTATTTCCATGTTCCTTGACATCTAGTTTAATTGCAAATTTGAATCTGAGATATTAAATTTATTGGATAATGGAGAAGTATCAGAAAGGAGAGAAGGTTGGAGAGGGAACGTATGCTACTGTATTTCAAGCAAGAGAAAAGTAATTTCCTTTTTTCTTTTTTCTTTCTTCTTCCTTCTTTGGATAGAATGGATTGATAACTTAATTTTTATTCATTGGATCTAGGAGCTCAAATCAAGAAGTTGCTATTAAGAAAATTAAAATCATGGAAAAAAAAGAAGGAGTTCATTTTTCTGCAGTCAGAGAAATCAAATTTCTTAGAGAATTATCACATCCAAATGTAGTTCAAGTAAATTTATTCCAATTCTTCAAAATAAAAATACAAATACAAATATTCGATCATAAAATTGTATTTGGTTTAGATTCTTGATGTCTTTGTTCATAAAGAAAATATTCATCTAGTTTTGGAATATTTGGAAACTGATTTAGATAAAATTATTAAAGATAAGGAAATTGTATTATCAGCTCCACATATTAAAAGTTGGATGTTTATGGCTTTAAGTGGAGTGGATTTTTGTCATAAAAATTGGTGTTTACATAGAGTACGAAAATATTATTTTTGATCTTCAATTTCAAGGAAAATAAATAAATAAATAAATAAATAAATAAATAAATAAATAAATAAGGATTTAAAACCAGACAATTTATTAATTGGAAGTAATGGTATATTAAAACTTGCTGATTTTGGTCTTGCAAAATTTTATGGAGATGAGAAACCAGATCTTTCTCCTCAAGTTGTAACTAGGTGAGTTAAGTTTTTAATTTTTTTTTTCCTTTCTACTTTTTCTTTCAAGTATTATTTGAGAGATTCTTTTTTTTTTTCTTGGAATAAAATAAAAACAAGAATAAAAAATAAAATAAATAAAGATGGTATCGAGCACCTGAACTTTTAATGGGGAGCAGAAATTATGGAGGAGAAATAGATATTTGGGCAGTTGGTTGTATATTTGCAGAGTTGTGGTTAAGGATTCCATATATTCAAGGAAATACTGATATTGAACAATTAAAAGAAATTTTTAAAGCTTTGGGAACTCCTAGTGAAAGTGATTGGCCTGTAAAAATTTTTTCATTTTTTTCTTCTTTTTTTCATACTGATTTATCCTTTATCATTATTTTATTTCTTTTGCATAGGGTGTAACATCACTTCCAGATTATTTAGACTTTGAAAAGTTTCAAAAAACACCATTTTCAGTGAACTTTCGAGGTTGAATAATTTTCTTTTTTCTTGTTCTTTTTCTTTTTCTTTTTTCTTAATTTTTAACTTCTCATAGCTGTGAGTGCTGATGCATTAGATTTATTAGACAAAATGTTAACTTTAAATCCACCTCAAAGATTGACTGCAGAAGGAGTAATTTTTCTTTCTTTGTTAATTATTTTATTAATTATTTTATTTTATTTTATTTTTATTTTATTTTGTCTGTATTTTTGTGTTAAAATACAAACAATAGTGTTTGAGACATGAATATTTTAAAAATTTACCAAGACCAACTAATCCTGCAAAACTTCCAAAACCAATTTTAGATAGAGAATCAAAAAAGAGACAAGATCAAAATGGTTTAACGCTTCTTCTTCTTTCCATTAAAATTGATTTTTTTTCTAACTTTTCTTTCTTTTTATTTATTTTTTTGTTCTGACATTAGGAAGAGAAGGTGAATTCAAAAAACAAAAACAATTAAATTTTGAAAATCCAAAGTCAATAAATTAGATTTGATTTGATTTGATTTCATTCTTATTTGAGATTTATTTATTCAAGATTTTTTTTTTTTTTCATTTTTCACAAATACAAATGATTAATCTGAATCTGATGAGCTTGAAGATGATGAAGAAGATCCTGATCTACTTTTTTTGAAACCTTTTCCTTTACAACCTCCACATCTACTTTTATAATGAACATTATATGGTGAACATGGTCCAAAAGTTCCTAATCCTCCCATACCATTACCTTTTTTTTTTTTTGAAAATTGAATTAAAAGGTGAAGTAAATTAAAAAAGATTTGAAATAGGGGAAGAAAACAAACATTGAATGCATTTTTGAAGATAACGAGTTGTTCCTTTTCCTTTACAACATGGACATTTTGATTTATAATGAATATCATGTTTTGGACAAGGTCCAAAAGTTCCTAATCCTCCTTTTCCTAAAAAATTGAAAAAAAAAAAGGGACTGAGATTAGGACAATTAATTAATCCAAAACATATTCAAAGAATCAAGAACCGAAACACATTGGACATGTAGCTTTAGGATGTTTTTTTGTTTTCATCTTCTTTATCTTTCCTTTTTTACCAATGACAACAACTAGATTTTCAAAAAAGAAAAAAAAAAAAGATTTCAATCACAAAAATCAAATCAATAAAAATGAAAAAAGAATAAAAAAGAATCAAAGAGAAAGAAGAAGAAGAATTCTAACCTGTTGGTCCATGACCATGTCCATGGGGAGGTCCATGATGATGTCCAGGAGGTCCTTGAGGATAACCTGGTGGTTGTTGTGGATATCCTGGCTGACCTGGTGGATAACCTGGTTGACCTGGATAGCCTGGAGGTTGTTGTGGATAACCTGGAGGCTGTTGTGGATAACCTGGAGGTTGTTGTGGATAACCTAGCTGTCCTGGATATCCTGGCATGCCTCCTGGCATACCTCCTGGAGGTCCTGAAGCTTGTTGTGGAGCACCACACTGACCACAGAATCTTGAACCTGCTGGTAAATTTGCACGACAAGAAATACAAAACATTTTTCTATGAGTTTATACTAGATTATATTTTTTGAAATTTTTAGAATTGATAATTATTATGAGAATTGATAAAATTGATTAATATTGTGATTTTCATTGAATTTTTTTTTTTTTGATGTGTTTGAAATCGATTTTTGATTTTTTTTTTTTTTTTTTTTTTTGA
>Ga0209960_1004279_pt1 | contig 11098 bp, 9 predicted proteins | sample ThiBiot_500_plan_2_FD_183947 | JGI IMG/M metagenome (GOLD analysis project Ga0209960, IMG submission 183947) | Wastewater bioreactor microbial communities from Cape Town, South Africa - Thiocy_expt_500_plan (SPAdes) | ecosystem: Engineered > Bioreactor > Thiocyanate-remediating >... | reverse complement strand
TGACCTGACATGTGATCAGAAAATAGGTCGAAAATTCTACACTTTAATTAAGATCAATAAAGTTTAAACATATGAGTACAACTAAAACATAGATGTATTTCATTAATTCAACTGCTTATACATATATCCTCCAGCAATAACTTCACCATTTCTTTCACCAAATTTCCATTTAATAATACGATGATTTCCATAATCAGCAACATAAATAGTTTGTTGTTGATCATCAACATAGATTCCAGAAGGTGCATTGAATTGATTTAATTGATTTCCTGGTCGATTTCCACCAGCAATCGTAGTTGGTTGTTGTTTCCATTTGAGATTTGTAGTAGTTGGAGTAATATTAATCAATAATTTGTTAATAAATGTCGATGATGAATCTTGTTTAATTTGAATGTAATCTGTTTGATAAAGTTGATTTTTAAGATCTTCTAATTCTATTTGAAGTTTTTTCAAAATAACTTCATTGAAATCTTTCTTTTTAACAGTTTTTTGCATTTCTTCAGTGAATGAACGCAATTTGACTTCAATAGTTTGAGAATATTGTTGAACAAGATTTCGTTGTTCTTCAGCTGTTTGTCGAATTTTTTCGATGGATATTCGTTCCCATTGAGTAATTTGTTGTATTAATGGATGATTATTTTTCTCATCGTCCAAAGTTTGTGCAAATTGATTTCGTTGATCTTCAATTTGATGAAATTGTAATTTCAATTCCTCACGATGTTTCATCAAATCATCGACACAAAAATATTTGGAACATCCCGTACATATATATGTTGTTATTTCTTCTTCACATGTATAGCATTTCATCATTGCATTTGATGTAGCCATGGTCTTTTTTTAAATTCTAATGCACACCTTAGGAAGAACAAGCAAAACAAATGTGCGCCGTTTCTTATCAATTATGATAAACAAGTTCGGAAGAGAATTCGAGTAGCTGCAATCTTATGCTTGCTTATCATCGTTAGATCAGAAAAGATGCGAAACGAAGAAGCAAGTTTATACAACAAGCCGAAAGTAGAGAAACTCGACAAGTTAAATAAGTCAATTCATGAATTCGAAAAACATCGAGTTGATCATAATCAAAAATTATTGATGAATTTGTCGTAGGCACCGTGTTATTGAATCTTTGAATGTTTTTCTGTAGAGTTCCGAAGGTAAAACAAATACAGTAAAGACAAGCATTGGTGGTGTAAAAGAAATCAAATAACCACAAAGATATAACCAAGGATTTTCCGATGCATCGACACATCCAGATACTAATGACATGATTAGACGAGGCAAAGCTAATAGAAGCAAAATAAAAGGACTGATTAGTAATTGTTTATGTTCACGTATTTGACTGATAACATGCTGTTTGAAAGATTTTTTATTAGTTTGTGCGATTGATCGTCGTCGAGCTGTACCAAAAATAATAAATAAAGCAGAGAAAAGATTCACAAGAAATGGTACGACAAGATGAATAAATAAAGTTATTGTATTATAAGTTTGAACAGAACGAGAATATCGAATCACACACAGAACATTATATTCATTTGTTACTGTCATATTCATTGTTAAATTATTACTGTTGCTGATGGGAGTGTATTTCTGAGTTGTATGTTCGAATAATTCATGATGTATTGGCTCATGAATAAGAGTACCCATGATGAAAATAGGTAAGATCAAAAGAATCCATCGAGCTGTATGTCTACTCATTTTCTTATCAAAATTAACTCCCTTTGATACATTGACAGTTCGTTCAATAGCAACACAAGCATTTAACCAACCATCTAAATACAGACAAACTTTTAGAATAGGACCAATGAATGCACAATCTGTTCGAAGAATCGATGAACGAACGATTGAATGTAATTGAATAAGAACAACAAACCAAAATTTGATTGTAAACATCGTAATTGTTAGAAGAGAAGTAATTGAAGATGCTAATAAATATATTCCACAACCAACTTTTCTTAATTCTTTATTTCGAAATGTTATTAAAGAAAATATCCCATTAATGAAACCAATGACAAACATAATCATAGTGAGTCCAGCAGCTGTTTGTACCAAAACTGATTGCTTTCGAAATGATAGATTCGATTGAATCTTATTCCTTAAAATATCATTAATAGTCAAACCAATTCCTTTCGTAAATAAACTACATTGATCACCAATAACACAACTACTATGTTTTTTGTTTATTCGATTGAGAGTGAGATTATGAGGACCCGTAACAAGTATTGTAAAAGATCCTCTGATATTTGGATTAAATGTTGTTACTAGCAGAATATAAACATGATTTGTCTCGAGATAATCTCCTAATTCGAAACGATATGCACCACAGGTGAACTTGCTTTGCGTGAGTAAATTTTGATTTGGATATGATGGATCAAAATTGTTTTTGTATAAATATCCATAGGGAAGAATATTCGAATGTGTATCAAATGTATATGAACCACTGTATTTGACATTGATTTGAATAGTTTCATAATGATAATTTCCTTTTCCACATATTCGTGGATAAACTTGATTTTCTTTTGTCAGTTCTGATGCATATGTTGTTCGAAGAACTAATGAAAATCTCGGTTGAAAGAGGAAATAGTTAATTCAATATTAGACTTACTGATCGGATTGAAAGTAATATTATTGGGACCAGATACCAATAGTGAATTACCTCCGGAGACCTTCCCATATAGTGCCATGATCAATATGTACGTTACACTTGATTGTAATTCAATTGTGATTTTAAATTCAAGCTTAGGACAACCATTACGGTTACGAGCGATTAATCTTTCATCGGATGTATATTCACTAAAATGTTCTTTATACAAATAACCAATTATACCGTCGAGACGATTGTCGACACTTGATAATGTATAATTGCCTGATTGAACTACGTTGATTTGTATGGGTTCATAATAAAATTCTGAATGTAGAATATTCTCATGGAGACATTTAGAACGAATTACAGGCGATTTTGATGAATATAATGATTGAATAATTCTTGTTGGAGATTCATCTCTATCTTAAAATAGTTTTATATTATTAAGTTGAAATTAATGCTCGTCTACATACTCATTTGTTTAATCTTAATTTGATCTGGTCCTTCAACAAACAAAGAGAATGGACCTTGCTCATCTACATCAGTATATTGTGTTGTTACAATTAAAGTGTATGTGATATTCAATTTCAAATAAGCAATTAATTTTAATTGACCAGAATCACAAGAGTCATCACTTCGAGCGAATGAATTATCAATTGAATCATAAGGATCGAATTGATGTTCGTATAGATAACCATATGTATTCAAATAGCCCTCAGTTGAGAACATGTAGAAACCAGATGTGTTCACATTGATCTCTAAGGCTTCATAATAATGATCTGGATGTCTACAGTTAAAACTTGTATGTTTTGGACTTTTATTATTTAATTCTGACGAATAATGCGATTGAATCATTGGTTCAGTGAACTTACTGTGATATTGCATAGAAACATAACTGGGACCGTAAACAGTTATTGAGAAGTCACCTTGTTCAAGTTTTTGAGCCATTGTTACAATTAATATAAATGAATTATTCGCCGGACGATACAAACTAATTTTAAATTGAGAGTTATAATGACTATCATCATCGGATTCTATTGCGTTTATATTAAGATCAAATAAAGTGAAGTTATCTTCATAAATATATCCAAATAAATTTTTGGTACTATGACTTATAATTGTGTAATTTCCTTCTTCTCTCGTGCGAATTTCAATCATTTCACAATAGTAATTTAACAATTCGCAGTCCTTAAGACGATTACATTGATGACTATTGACTGATAAATTAGATGAATATTCAGTTTGTACAAATTCTCTAATTTCTATCGAATATAAGAGAAGAAAAGTTCTGTTTGTGCCTTTAAAAGTTATCAAATAGAATTTTTTACCACAAATATTGGTTTTTTCGATTTTTTGTATTCGATGATTACTTGTATCAGTGACATAAATATTACCATAGCTATTAAATGACATAGCTTGAGGAAAATATAATTTATTGTTTGTTGAACCTTCTTCACCAGAACATCCAAAAATACAACGAAAACCATTTTCATCTGAGCCAATTATTCGATGATTTGAATGATCAGCAATAAAAAGATGTTGATCACCATCGAGAACAACTCCTGTTGGAAATTTAAGTTCGATTGTTAGTCTTGCTGATCCTTTTCCTGCAACAGTTATTCCATTTCGTTGATTCAATCGAAATAATTGAATTCGATTATTTCCAGAATCTGCGACATATAAATCTAAATTAATATCAACGAATATTCCATAAGGAGACCGAAGCAAATCCGTTGCAGATCCATGAGCATTTGCTCCAGCAACGGTTGTTGTTGTGCCATTTGACCATTTTTTATCAACTCGATCTGCATTATGCGTTGAACAATATAAATTCTCATAAATATCGATGAAAACACCGAAACAATAAAATGTAACATTCATAACCGATATCCATGTTTCATTTTCTACAATCCATTTATCAACACGACCATTGAATTGTCCATTGTCAACATAAATATCACCGTTCGTTGTTACAAATATAGAGTATGGATCAGATAAACTACCCGAAATAGTTTTTGTCGAATTAAGATGATTGTCATTTTGCCGCATATGAATTTGACCAGTGTCTCTATTGGGTATGTAAATTGAATTGTTTGAATTGACAAAGATGCCATGTGGTAGTGTGCCCACAAAACTTCGATTGATAAAAGTCGTGGCATTTGAATTCCAACTTGTATTGAAACAAAATCTTGGTTGATTATACGAAAGTGTCAAAACTACAAAGTCAAAATGAAAAGATTTCGAACAATTTTCCGTACACTTACGATCAGATTGCTTTAATAAAGATATTTTTTGTATTCGATTATTATCTCGATCGGTAACATAAATATTTCCATAGCGATCGAATGACATTGTTTGAGGAGAAGATAATTTATCGTTTATACAACGAAAACCATTTTCATCGGAACCAATTATTCGATGATTCCCATGATCAACAACAAACAGATGTCGATCACCATCGAGAACAACCCCTGTTGGATGAAAGAGTTCAATTGTTAATTTTGCTGATCCATTTCCTGCAACAGTTATTCCATTTCGTTGATTCCTTCGAAATAATTGAATTCGATTATTCCCAAAATCTGCAACATATAAATCTAAATTAATATCCACAAATATTCCCCAAGGATGATTGAGTGAATTCAATTCAGATCCTGCGACAATTGTTGTTGTGCCATTTGGCCATTTTTTATCAACTCGATGCTTATCCAACATTGAACAATATAAACTTTCATAAATATCAATGAAAATAGCGTAACATGTTGATGTAACATTCATCATAACTGATGTCCATGTTTCATTTTCTCGAATCCATTTATCGATTCGACCGTGATTCGCTCCATTATCAACATAGATATCACCAATGATTGACACAAATATCGATGATGGATTTGATAAACTACTTGAAATCTTTTTTGATAGTTTATCATCGTTCCAAATAAAAATTTCACCAGTTTTTTTATTCGGTATGTAAATTGAATTGTTTGAATTAATAAATATGAGAGTTTCATTAGCAAAAGTCGTTGCATTTGAATTCCAAGTTGCGTTGGGACGAAATCTTGGTTGATTGAATGAAACCTCTACAGTTTTTAAGATACTAATAATATTATTAAATAGAAGAAAATCTCTCCAAACTCGACGAAACATTTTAAATGAATTAATTGCCTGAAAAGATTTTATTTTGTTTTATTTGAATGTTGTTAAAACAAAACAAAACAATTAGCTTTGTTAATACTGATAAAAATCACGTTTATTTGCTTCTATGCTATATGAATAATCTCCGAATAAATAAATATTAGTTAAACTCCAATCAACAATATGTTCTGGATCACCATTCGATACACAAATACTAAAACTCGTACATTTCCATGGAATAGATCTGGTGTAGTAATTCAGATGCTTCAGTAAACTGTTTCAGTTGTACCTGTAGAAATTCAATTTATTAATGCTTATCTGTTGATTGTGTGTCAAAGCAATAGTGTTTTAGGTCATAATTATTATTCAAGTTTATTCATCAGGTTGTTATTATTTGAATAAAGAAAAAGAATGGAAATCAGATGGATTACGAGTGGGTCCAAAAACGAATCTTTCTCAAACTCATTGTTATTCAACTCATTTAACTTAATTCATTTTGAACTGACTCGAGTCTTTATTTGCTTTGCTTTTTTTGTTAATTGACGTAATGAAATCGTTGAATAACTGGTTGATGTTTCCTTTTTCGAGCTTTTTCTCGACGAATTCTTTCTAATTCGTGTTTAGTTGGATCGATTCCAAAGCCGTATTTGAGTACATCCATAAGAACGATAAAACCAATGACAATCGATAGAAAAAGAATTGCAATATAACCGAAAGATTTCGAAACAAATTGAAGAGTTACTAATTTTGTTGAAACTATTTCACAATATCGACCTGAATAATTCTCAGTCAAACATTCACAAGTAAAATTTGGAAATGATGGTCGACATGGAGAATTGTTTTCACAAGTCACATTTTCACAATAATTTATCATTTTCTCACAAAATTCACCTGTCCAACCATGTTCACATGAACATCCACCTATCGTTTCATTACATTTTCCTTGATTCCAACAAGTTTCACAAGTTCCATTGTTTTTACAAGGTTTCAATAAATCACACGAAGTTGACGAAATATTACAATTTGTGTCCATTGCTGTCTTATTGGAACAAGTTGGGACAACTAACAATAATGATGGTGTTGTTGGACCTAAACAATCAAATGAAAATATCGAATCGTTGTTTTTTTTCTTTTACTATTGGATAAACTTGATAATAAATAAAATTTTTGAATTCGATTATTATTTCGATCGACAACAAATAAATTTCCGAAGCTATCAAAAGCGATACTTTGCGGCCTATTCAACGCGTCCGCTGTTGACCCTTCAGATCCAGAACATGCAATAATACAACGAAAACCATTTTCATCTGAACCAATTATTCGATGATTGTAACAATCGGAAATAAAAAGATATTTATTCCCATCTAAAATTATATTTGTTGGTCTATTAAGTACAATTGTTATATTTAATGTTGTATTTCCAGCCACTGTTGCCAGTGTTGATGAATTATCATTTAACCATTTTTTTTACAACTTTATGTTCATTACCCATTGTACAATATAAAGTATTATTAATATCAACAAAAAGACCATAAATTGAGACAGAAGAAACATTTGCAATGACAATGGTTTGATTTGAATATGAATTTGATTTAATTGAATTTGAATCTCCAACATAAATTTGTCCATTCGTTGTTACAAATATTGAATTTGATGATAATGATAATTGTGCATATAAAATGAAATTTGGATCAGTTGAATTATTCATCCAAATGAGAATTTGTCCGTTTTGACGATGAATTGTATAAATTGAATCATTCGTATCAACGTACAAACAGTAAGGAAGTGTTCCGACTGTAAAATTATTTGCAAATGTCGTTGCATTTTGATTCCAAGTTGAATTCGAAGGAAATATCGGTTGATTATACGATTGACCTTTGAAAAAGAAAAGTTTATTTTTGTTTAAAATATTTCAAGAAGACTAATTAACCTAAAATTTTCCGAAGAAGAAGAATTAAAATCGTGCAATAACTGTTGAAGATCATGATGAAAAAACAATTGTTTCCATGTCTTACAAGTGGTTTATTTATTTATTTTTTAAAACAATTCGTACATTTTCTCTCTTTCAAGTTCAACAGGGAAATGTAACAGATGCAAATTGAAAAGTAAATAATACAAATTGCTGAGATCATGCTTTTCCTATTGTTACCAAAAACATCATGGTTCATGAAAAATAAATATTTAAAATTAAGTTCAGTTTAAACAATGAGTTTGATCATGATTTGTCAAATTTCCAACTTTCAGTCCACGATCATTCCACTGATTGTTCTCGTCCAGAAAATAACAACCCGAAGAATAAACTCGTAATTTATAATTTGAAGTAAAATTATATCTTTCATTGGTAATCGGTGGATTCATTTGAGATTTATTATTTCGACAATATGAAACGATTTCAGAAGAATTCAATTCTCGTAAACCAAAAACCAACGATTTATGATTTCGAGTTTGTTCGTTATCAACGAAAAATGAATGGAAATCTTGAGGGCAAAGAATTGACCAACCATTGATTTGATTTAATTGAGGAATTTGATCGAATTTATAAATTAATAAATAACCAACAGATGAATTCGAAGGTTCGATTTCAATGTGAACTGAAACCGAGAGAATAGTTGTGATATTAACATAATGTAAATTGAATAATTGTTGATGAGGAATTGAAGTGACATTTTGAAGAATCATTGGAGGAAGAATTCGATTTGGATCTCGAGGAATTAAAATTTGAATTGGATAATCGAGAGAAATTTCATTTCCATTTGAATCAAAAAGTGAAAAAGAAATCGAACGAGAAACATTTGTATTTGCTGAATTAAAAAATGAAGCTAAAGGTTCGACTTTCGATTGAATTCGAATTGATTTTTCTGTTTGATTCATTTCGATTGAAGAGAATTGAATAGCTCCATTGGCAAATGTTTGATTCGAAAGAGATTCAATTGTTTCACTCTGTAAATTCATAAAAACTTCTGAAGTATTGACAATTGATTGTTGACCAACATTTAAATGAATATTTTAAATTGAATTTAAACGAGAAATCATTTCTTTGACTTGATTTTGAATTTGATTTGCTAATTTTTTTTGTTGATAAAGATTTATTTTCGTCCATTCAGATTCTAAATCTGTTTCATAATCTTCAGGGAACTCTACAGCTCTTTCAGAATCTAAATTTAAAATCGTCGTTCTTTGTTGTAAAGGACCATTGACAGCAGATAAAAGATTTGAAGCACATTGAAATAATTGAGTTGCACAAATTTCTGCATCTTCTCGAGAGATTTTCACCAAAATCGATTGTAAAGCTAAAGTTAATCGAAAACATCGATCAGCTGCTATTGAAATCGTGTTTCGAGTTAATTGATTTGTTGATTTAGTCAGTTGGACTAATGATAAAGATTGAAGTTCAATACTTTTCACTGTTGTTATCAGAAGAATACGAGTGAAGGAAATTAAATATTCTCTTGTTTCCGATTGAGAATTTAATTCTTTTTCGAATTCAACAAAAGCTGACTGATTGAATGAACTGTTCGTCGGTTGATTTTGAGTTGTTAAAGATGAAATTGAAATCATTGAAATTGGAATTCCATTGGAAACAGCTCGATTGATGTTTTCTTCAGTTTTTTTATTGAGTTGAAGCGAAAGAGTAGTTAACAGTTGTGAGACAGTATTCTGATTTCCAGTTGAAAGTAAATTATTATTATTCAATTGAAAATCAGCTTCGATAGAAATCGAAGAAAGATTAAATTTAGTTAAACCATTTAATTGATCTCGAATTTCAACAAATAAAATTTGATTTTCTCCTGAAGGTAAATAAACTTTAAACGACGATTCACTTGAAAAAGCGATCATCAGTTGATTCGTGAAAGAATAAAGCGAATAATCTTTAATTTCATCTTCATCAAACCAATCTGGACAAGAGATTTGAAATAAAGTTGTTGTTGTTCCATTCGATGGAAAAATGGAGCAAGAACCATTTTGAGGAGGTTGATTTATCACAAAATGCAATGCACTTGTACTTGTTTCATTTGGAAATGAATAAACAACTTCAAATCTCCAGAGTTTAACGTTTGGATTTTGAATAAACAATTGATTTATCACGGTGAAATTACTCGAAGTTGCTCCGAAGAACCAATTTTCAGTTTGATTAAATAAAATCCAAAGAGAAGAATTCTCTTTTCCTGAATAAACATTCCAAATGATGTTTTTAATTAAAGAACAATTTCCAAGACAAAGAGAAAAAAGAGCAACTTGAGTTGTTGGATTTACAAATTGATATTCTAAATTTGGAGAACAAAGAGTCACGATTACACAACCAATTGCGATCATTTGTGGACGAGTATTTTCTATTTTGACAAGAACATAACCTGCTGCTTGTTGAGATGGATTTCGAATATTAGACATTTGAACCATAAATTGATAAGTTCGATTAGGTTGAAGTGATTTAGAGAGAATTGTCAATGAAGAATTACCAAATTGAAATCCAGTTCGATTTGTTAAACACGAAGGATTCGAAGAATCATTTCTTTGATCTTCAATTGTTAATAAAACACCCGAAATATTTGGGAAATTAAATGTTGGATAAATTCGACAATAATATTTGTAAATCCATTTCTATGAATTTTAAAAAATTGGGGAATCAAATAAATTGAAAATTTACTGTGCTGTCAAATGAAACTAGATCAGGATCGATTGAATAAGTTCCTGGATCTAATTTCAAATCTAGTTCGAATCCACTTGTGATCATTGAAGTTCCTAATTCAACAAGATTCGGAATTATATCTGATGGAGTTATTTCAACATAAACTGATGAAGAATGATTCAACATTTGATATTTGTTGAGAGTGATAGTTAATTCAAGTTGAAAAATTCCAAAAGGAAATTTTCTTGCTGGAATAAATAATTCACTAAATATTGTTTCAATTTGAGAATCGAAGGGAATGACATTCGAATTATTCTTTAGAATCCATTGACTTCGAATTGATGTTGGATAATTACAATTCAATTCAATCAAAGAAACAATAGAAAAATCTTGACTTCGACGAAATTTCAAAGGATTTATTAATGTTGAACCACTGGGAATTAAAATTATCCAAGGAGATCTACACGCTGGGATTTTAATAAAAAAAAAAACTTTTCTTTTTTAATTATTCTTTCATCGATTTACTTTCATTCACATTTGTTGTTGTTGTCGTGGATGTTGTTGTTTAAAAAATCGAAACATTTTCATATGTAACGTATAATCACGCATGGCTACAATACCATTTTCAGGGCCAACAATATTCACTCCAACAATAAAATTACTACGTGTAACAGCGGTAAATGCTGAATAGAGACTGGTAAATATGCGAGCAGGTGAATTGCTTCGTGTTACATAACTTTGAAAACGTAATGTAAAAT
>Ga0209960_1004275_pt1 | contig 11105 bp, 12 predicted proteins | sample ThiBiot_500_plan_2_FD_183947 | JGI IMG/M metagenome (GOLD analysis project Ga0209960, IMG submission 183947) | Wastewater bioreactor microbial communities from Cape Town, South Africa - Thiocy_expt_500_plan (SPAdes) | ecosystem: Engineered > Bioreactor > Thiocyanate-remediating >... | reverse complement strand
TTATTTTAAAACCCAAAAAAAAAAAAAAAAAAAAAAAAACCAAAATCGTGGGAGCTCGGGGGAAAAAAAAAAGTTCCCAAAATTATCGAAAGGCTGGGAAGAATGTCGGAACGTATGATTCTTGAGAAAAATGATCTGATGTCTGCTTATGAGATTTTCCTTTTTCGATTTTTTTCCCGATTTCTTTTTTGATGAAAAAAAAAAAAGTTTTTGATTTGATTTGTTTCAATCAAATTTTCATTAGGGCATTAAAAAAATTAATTAACTGCTTCCTTATCATCAAGTAAGCAATAAACGGTTTCAAATAAACCAAAGTCATTCTTCAAGGAACAACAATATTCATATTCAACTTATTTTTTTATTATAACATTTTCATATTTAAAGAAATTTCAAAAAAAAGAAGTCCAATTTTGAAAAAAAAAGTCAAAAAGGAAAAAAAGCAAACAATTTTATAATAACTTTTTATAAAATTCAGTTTCAGAAAATGAAGGATCTTTGGACTCAAATCAATTTCCTATTTCCTATTCTTCTTCTTCTTCTTTTCAGTTCTTTCACTTCTTCAACATTAATTGTAAATGAGACATTATCTTATCCCACTTATGAATACGCGATTGCTGTTTATACGGAGTGTATTCAACAAGATGATGTTCAAGGCATCGTTCAATTTATGTATTGTAATTCAACATTAGATGAACTTGTACCACAACCACAACCACAACAATATAATTATATTATTTTATTAATTGGAGGAAATTGTGAAAGTCATGTTTTGGAAAGTTTTATTGAGAATGAGAAAGTCGCTGCAGTTTTAGTTTTGGATAACCAGAATCCAACTGTATATGATGAATTTATTGATTACAGAGAATGTTGGAATCCTTCTAATCCACCAACAATGAAACAATTACAATATATGCCAACTAAAAATGCTTCTATTATTGAGGAACAACTTCACAATGGAGATCTTGTAATCTTAACTTGGGGTATTTTTTTTTTTCCTTTTTTTTTTTTTTTTTTTTTTTTTTTTTTTTTTTTGGGTAATTGATGTCTTTGTCTTTTTCTTTCTCTTCAATTTTTTGGAAAAATAAATAAATAAAATTATCTATAGAACCAAATCCTTTTCAAACTTCATCCGCTCACAAAGCAATTCGAATTTATGGCATCGTTTTGTTGGTAATTTGGACAATCCTTTTAGCCAGTGGGTTAGTTTTATTAGCTTTGGCATTGAAACGGGGTGAAATTCGATCAAATATTCAAACCTTTGTTTATGTGGGAATTTTGTTGATTGAAATTGGTATATTATATATATTTTTTGATTTCTTCTTCTTTCTTCTTTCTCACTCAATCATTTACTTTATAAAAAAAAACAATAGCTAGAGTAATTTTGTTCGCTATTCCCTTTGCTCAAAATGATTTTCAAAATGCAATTGCTAGTCGTGTTCTATTATACTTTACTAATTTTGTTGGATTTTCCCTTTTTTCAATTCTTGCTTTTAATTGGTAAATTTATTTGACATTGTTTTTTATTCATCAAATAGAAAAAAAAATAATATTTTTCCAATCAACAATTAGGTTAAAGATTGCTCTTTTAACTCTTCAATACAAGGATGCAAAAGTTTGGCAAATTTTAAAAATTGTATTGATTGCTTGTTGCACTATAGTTGACTTGGTAAATTTTTTCATTTCTCTCTCTACCTCTTTAAAAAAGTCTTTCTAAAAAAAATAAATAAATAAATAATAGTTACTGTTCATATCAATATTTTCGATTTTTTACTCAGAATCAATCCACCGAGTTATTATAATGTTTGTTATTGCACCTATTGGTTTCCTTTTTCTCCTCGTATTTGGAATAGTATTTGCAATGATTTATCGAACATTGGCTGGTGTTCAAAACAGTAAAAAAAGCTTTGCTCTCAAAAAGGTTCCTCTTTTCTTCTTTTTTCTTCTTTTTTCTTTTTTTTCTTCTTTCTTTTTCTTTTCTTTTCTTTTTTTTCTTTTTTTTCTATCTTTTCTTTCTCTTTATTTATTTCTTTCTTTCTTCAAATCAATTTTCATATTCTTCATATTTAGATCACATTATTTGGAGTTATTGCAGAAATTGGAATCCTACTTGTTGTTATTGCCACATTTGTGGTTTTCTCAATGACTCCTTATCAAGGTCCTATTACTCGTTTAGGACCTTACACTTTTTTTGAATTCTCAATCATGTTCTTGCTATCATCGCTTTATATTCTCGTTGGATACCAACAAAAAACAAGTCAAATGAGAACCTCAGACAAATCTTCTTCAAAAATGAAATCTGATCCAAGTCAAGAAATGTCAACACTTGATACAGCAGTCCAAGAAATGGTTCCAGATCAATATTAAAATACAAATATAATTGTTTATTTTACTTTTGAATGATTCTTTGATTTATTTACTTTTCACAAATCAATAAACAGGACGAGATTTTGACAAAAAAAAAAAAAAAATCAAAATCAAAATCACTAATAGTTTCTTTGATCTGTCAATTGAGATTTTAGAAAGACTTCATGATTGATTGATTGATTGATTGAATGAATTGTTTTTTTTTGAAATCTCAATTATAACTTCAAGCTGAAAGTATTAATAAAAGATCTTCGTTTGAAGTCCGACCTTACAATCAGTTTTTTGGTTGTTTCCCGCCACTTTTTAGGTTCAATTCCAATCAATCAAATAAATCAGCAAAAAGACTTGACCTTGTGAAGTGAAGTGATGCTCGAAGTTCAGATATCAAAGACTCTTCAACAACAACAACAACAAAAAGAGAAAATCTATTATTCATTTGAATCAAATTCATGGTCAAGAAAACCTCCACCTTCAACTCAAGAATTGAAAGTTTATGAATGTTTTACAATTATTGGAATTTCTAATTTATTACAAGGTATTTTTCGCATTCATTCCCTTCTTTTTTTTGAATTATTAGGAAGTTTATTTGATTGTTTAATAGGAAAATATCTTTTGATTGCAACTGGGGTTCAATTTGTTGCTGAAATTCAAGGAAATGAAGTTTTTAGAATTTTGAAGGGAGAAGTTGTGAAGTTATTTCAAGAAAATGGATTGAGAAATGTTGAAGATGAATATTTTATAACACTATTAGAATGGGTCATTTCTTCAGGATCTTTATATTATTCTTATACTTATAATCTGACTAAATCAAGTTCTATTTCTTTCTTTCTTTCTTCAGTTATTTTTTCGAAGCTAAACTAAAAAAATTGAAAAATTTAGTTCAACAACAAAATCAAGGAGGTGAATTTTTAAAACCTTTAACTTGGAAAAATATTCAAGAAAATTATTGTTGGAATCATTTCTTAAGTTTAGAATTGAATGATATAGGATTAGGAGAATTTTGTGCTCCAATAATTTGTGGATTTGTTTCTCAACAAATCGTATCAATTAAAAATGAAATCTATAAAATCATATTAATTTCTAGGAGACATAAAAATAGAGCTGGGTACCAATTATTATTATTATTATTATTTATTACTTCATTCATTCCAAATTCATTCTTTTTCATTTTATATAATATTAATTAAATTAGACTTCGTTATACTACAAGAGGCTTAGATAAAAAAGGAAATGCTGCAAATTTTGTTGAATCAGAACAAATTGTTAATTTCTTTCTTTCTTTTCTTCTTTTTCAATATTTTTGAATTTTTTTTTTTTTTAAACCAAAACTTTTATTTATTTTTTTTTTTTTAAAAAAAAAAGATTTCAAAAGAAAAAATGATTACATCTTTTGTTCAAACAAGAGGATCGATTCCAATACTTTGGAAACAAATTGTTGATATGAGTTATAGACCACGTCTTCAAATTCAATCTTTGAACTCAGATAATTTGGGACCAACAAAAAGTCATATTGAAGATCAAATATCAACGTACGGAGAACAATTATTTTTAAATTTAATTTCATGGCGTGGATTTGAAGGAACATTAAGGCTTGCTTTTAAGGAAACTATGGACAATGTTCATCCACAAAAGTTGAATTTTATTTTATATATTTTATTTACTTTATTTTTTATTTTATTTCACAAATTTTATTTCATGAATTTCATTTCTTTTAAATTTACTAGTGTAAAATATGAAGAGTTTTTCTTTAATCGAGAATGTAAAAAAATGAATTATAAGAACGTAACAAAGTTGTTGAATTCAATTCATTCTGACATTTCTCGTCATTCATTTTTTGCATTGAATGGATCAAGAGTTATTTCTCAACAAGTTGGAGTTATTAGAACAAATTGTTTAGATTGTTTAGATAGGACAAATCTTGTTCAAACATTAATTAGTTTGGAACTTTTAAAGAAACAATTCGAATTTCTTGGCATTGAAAATATGTACAATCTTTTTTTTTTTTTTCTTTTTTTCTTTTTTCTTTAGTTATTATTTATTTATCTTTTTTCAAAAATCTTTTTTTTTTTGAAAAAAAAGAGATGAACTAAGTAATGAAATTGCAAAATATCGTTATATTTGGGCAGATAATGGAGATCAATTGAGTTTACAATATGCAGGAACACCAGCTCTCAAAGGAAATTTTACTCGAACAGGAAAATTTTCTCTTGTTAAAGATGGATTAAAAGATGCATTAAGTTCAATGACAAGATATTACTTGAATAATTTTGTTGATGGATTAAGACAAGATGCTTTAGATTTATTTGTTTTTGGAAAAATTGGAAGAAAACAAACTATTTTATTTGGTTTAATTGAAATTAATGGTGATCTTCAATTATCAAAAATTGGAACTTTTCTTGGATTTGGATTAGTTGGAAGATGTATTAGTTTTGTTACAAATTTGATTTTTTCTCCTTTTAGAATGATGATCAAAACTTTCTCTCCAAAGAGAGTCAAAGAAATTGAAAAGAAAAAGGAAAGAAAAAAGGAAGTTAGTTGGAAAGAAACTGTTTATAGTGTAATAAAAATAGGATGGGTTGTTTTTATTGTTTTCACTGGTGTCATTTTCTCAAAGATTGTCCCAAGAAAAATTAGAGAGTGGGTTGTCACTTCTCCATCAACTACTTCAAATTCTCTCCAAAATGACAAAACTTCTAAAATGGAATAATAAATAAATCAAAGTGTCCTAAAACTTTTTATTTTTATTTTTATTTTTATTTTTATTTTTTTATTTTTTTATTACTTTTTTTTTTTCTTTCAAAGAATTTTTCATCTTTAGGTAATTATCTGAAAGAAGGACAATTGAGGTAAAAAGAACAGCTGAATCAATATCTGTTAATAAAATCAAATAAATAATTAAAATAATCTTTTTTTAAAAAATAAAATAAATTTACCAGTAAAACCCAATTGTTTTCTTAATAAAAATCTCATTTCAAATGGATTCTCTTGAAAAGATTCTAATAATTTAATAATATCTTTATGATCTTTCTCTCTTGAAATATCAATTGCATTTTTTCCTTCATTATTTTTTGTCATTACATTTATTTCTCTTCCACTTGCTAAAATGTATTGAAGAATACTAAGTTTTTTGGATTCACATACAATATAAACAGGTGATTTTCCATCTATATTTGGTTTATTGATATCAACTCTTTGGTCATTTAAGAATAATTTGATCATCTCAATTCTTCCATAATAACAAGCATTATAAAAAGATGTTCTTTTCCATTCATTGTCTTCTTTATTCATTTCTATTCTTTTATCATTTATTAATAATTTCACAACTTCAATCCGTCCTTGATAACAAGCAATCCAAAGTGGTGATTCACCACGATTATTAGACTTATTGAAATCAATTCGTTGATCATTTAATAACAATTTTACAACTTCTACTTGTCCATTTTCACAAGCTCTACAAAAAGGTGTTACTCCATTCATATTTGGTTTATTAATATCAACTCTAGCATCATTTAAAAATAATTCCACAATCTCAACATATCCTTGAAAGCATACATGAAAAAATGGGGTTTTTGTTATCCAACCATCATAAGTCATACTTTTATTCACATCAACTCTTTTATCATCTAATAATACTTTCACAATGTCAATATCTTCATTTTCACAAGCAATATAAAGAGGTGTTTGACCAACGTTATCTTCTTGATTGATATCAACTCTTTCGTCATTTAATAATACTTTTACAACTTCAATATGTCCTTCTTGACAAGCAATATAAAATGGTGTTCTCTTCCATTCATAATCAGCTTTATTCCTTTCTATTCTTTTATCATTTATTAATAATTTTACAATCTCAATATGTCCTTGATAACAAGCAGTATGAAGAGGTGTTGTTCCATCATAGATTTCTTTATTAACATCCATCCTTTCATTACTTAATAATAATTTCACAATTTCAGTATTTCCATCATAACATGCAATATAAAGAGGTATAACCCCACTTTTATTTGATTTATTAACATCAACTCTATCATCATTTATTAATAATTTCACAATTTCAATGTGTCCTTTCTTACAAGCAATATAAAAAGGTGTTGCACCTCCATCTTCCTCTCCTTTATTCACATCAATCCTTTTATGTTTTAATAAGAACGTTACTATCTCAATATGTCCATTCCTACAAGCTAATATTAAAGGTGTTTGGCTAAATAGGATTCTATCATTAGGATTAATTTTTGGGTGATTGTTGAAGAATTGTTTAACATCTTCAATATTTCCTTGTTCACAAGCATCAAGAAGTTGTTGATTCATTTCTTTTTTTTTTTTTTTCTAATTGAACGAGATCTCTTCAAAGAGTTGATGTTGAATGTTAAAAATTTCAATTGATACATTTTTTTTTAAATATATCTAGAAATTGAACATCTCAGTTAATAATTACAAAATTACAATGTTGCTTTATTTTTTGTTTCTTTTAGTTTCTTTTCTTCTATTTGATCCATTTTGTTAACTTTGAATCACTTTTTTCAGCATTTTTCTTTTCTAATTCTTGTTTTAAGATATCATTTTCAGCTTTTAATACATTTACTCTTTCTTCAAGTCCTGATATTGAATTAGCAAGAGTTTGAAATCTTTCATCTAATTTAGCTTCTTTAGCAGAATCTTTACCTCGACCCCTAAATTAATTAAATTTGAAAAATAAAAAATAAAGTTTTGAATAAAGTTTTCAATAAGTTACAAAGAAATAAAGAATAAAGTATGTTTTTTTTTTTTTTTGGCAAAACTAACCTTAACCATTCAAAGGAAACAGCAGCACATGCAACTAATAAAACTGTAGCTTCTCCAACAATACTTGCTCCTAATTCAATAGCTTTATCTTTATCTAATGCCCTTACTTCTTCTGTTTTATATCCTAATAATCTCCTTCTTAATCTCACATCTCCTTGATGATATGCTTGAGCAAAATTTACTGCAAATTTTTCAAATGCTGGACTATGTTTAGCTCTTTCCTTTTGGTTTTTTTTTTCCTCAATTATTATACAAAAAAAAAGAAAAAAAATTAAAGAAATATAGAAATATAACTTTCATTGCAGCTGCTATTGGTTTTGATATAGTCCTTACTAAGAGCACTCCGAACTTTATTAAAGGAAGTGGCATTTTTCAAACTCTATTCTCTGCATAATTAATTTAATTAATTCTTAATTGTGAACCAAAAAAAAAAAAAAAAATTTGTTTCCAGAAAGAAAAAAAAAAAAAACGAGATCTTACCAGAAATTTTTGAGTATAGATTAATATCTTCTTCTTTTATTGAATGATGTTGTTAATATTGATGAGTTATAGATCCAATTATAAAGAGATAGTTTGCAAGATCTTGACTTTTGCTGGCTGGGTTGGTTGGTTTGAGAAAAAAAATGATTTTGGAAAAAAAAAACCCCGGGAAAAAAGGAAAAAAAAAAAGATTGGCAAAAGAAAAACTCCAAAAACTTGCTTTGGTAAAGTTAAATTTGTGATTATAAGAAGAATTATTCGAATCATTCCAAAATATCAATTTGAATTTGACAAAAGAGAGAAATCAATAGAAATTATCAATGATTTGGTTGTTCTGAAAAAGAAAAACTCAGTGCTTTACCAAATAAGATGTCCAAAAGGATTTGAAATCTCGCAATTCTTTCAACCCAATCAAATTTTTTTCTTCTTCTTCTTCTTCAAAGATTCCGGTTCATTCAAGGGATTGGATTGACATAAATTTGTTGAACTTCATAGATCTCATTTGAAATTGATTGACTTTGAAGAATAAGATTTTTCCAATCAATTCATTCATTCATTCATTCAAGTTCTCAACTTTGAAGAAAATCGATTTTCAAAAAAGAAAACAAACATAAACAAACATGGCGCTTGTTGCTTTTGGCAGGAAGATGAAGACCTTGCCGACTTATGAGGTTGGCCAAGCGTTCATTCACCAACAATACGGTACCCTTTTCTTTTGATTTTAGATTCAAAGATTTCTAAATCAATCAACTTAATTATGATTCTATTTGTCTCTCTCAAAGTTAGTTTCATTTTATTTTAAGAAATTACATTTTATGCAAAAAAAAAAAAAAAATTTTTTTTTTTTTGTTATTTTTTGTTTCTGATTTGTTTTTGTTTTTTTTTAAAAAAAGCAATTGTCATTGAAATTGTAAATATGAAGTGAATTTAAACAATGAAATCTGTGAAAAATCTTTTGCTTTTATATCAAAATTCTTCAGATTTTATTAAATTTGAATTTGAATATACTAGTTTTCAATTTTTATTGAGATATTCTTCTTTTGCATTTTCATTTTTGAACAAATGACGTGATTTTTTTTTTTCTCAATACTTGTTTGATATACTAACTTTACTAATGAATCAAAAGGTTATAGAGGTGTGATATTTGATTCATGGGTTGCAAGAGTCTATCGATCTTTAGTTAGTGAAAAGGAAATGTTGGAAACAAAGTAGTTTTTCTTTTCTTTTCTTTTCTTTTCTTTTTGATATTTGAGTAATAATAAATTTTTCAAATAGTTATTATGATGAATTGTATTATAAAATTCTAAGAGATGGAAGAGATGATCATAGAGATATGAAAGGAATGAGAGTACCTTCTTATGGTAAAGATTTTTTTTTTTTTTTAATTTCAAATTTCCAATTTAGTTTCATTATTATTCATAATCTCTTTTAACAATTTTTTTAGTTCCTCATTCATCAATAATTCCTTATTCTCCACTGACACCTCTTGATAATGGAGTTATTGAATATTTTTTTCAATATGAAAATGGACAATACAAACCAAATCAATATCATGAGAAATTAATGTTAGATGATCACCTTCCCTTAACAAAATCACATATTTATAGATATAAAACTAATGATATTCAAGTATCTTTTTCTTTTCTTTTTCTTTCTTTCAATAATTAAACAAAAATAATAAAGGTTCAAATTATTCCAGTTATTGATGTAAAAAGTAGTGTTGATCATTCAATTTGGCGTTATAATATTAGAATTTCAAATGGATCTCCTCATACAATTCAAATTAAGAAAAGGTTAAAATTTAATTTTCTTGGAATTATTAATCATAAAACAAAAATATAATAGAGAATGGGAATTTTGTTATGAAGAAAATATGACTCCACAAGTTCAATTTGGAGATGGAATTGTAGGAAAAGTTCCAACCTTACTTCCTGGTTAACTTCACTTTTCATTTTTCATTTAAAGATTTAAATATTTAAATTTAAACTAAACTTATAAACTTTTCAATAAAAGGTGAAAGATTTGAATATGAAAGTTGGACACCTAAAATTTCTAGATTTGGTTGGATGAAAGGAATTTATGTAAGTTTTTTTTGAAAAAAAAATTTCATTGCTAAAATTTAAATCATTGACAAAAAAATTATTCAGATCGCAACAAATAAAGATACAGGAAAAACAATTACAATTGCAACTCCAAAATGTTGGTTACTCAATGAATCTCCTCATAAATTATAAACTAAATTAGATTGTGAAATATATAAAAAAAAATGTTTCGTGTGTTATATATTTCACAATCCAAAAAAATGAATGAAATTTTATTCTTAATGTACATAGTAACTATCTAACAATTTTTTCTTTCCTACTTGACTTTTTTGCTTTTTTTTTTTTTCTTATTTTTTTCAATTTGAAGATTTCTTGAATGTTGAAAGATCAAAAGCATGTCTCATAGTTGGTCTACCATGAGGACAATCCCATGGTTGCTCTATTTCTGCCATATGTCTCACAATCTTTTATTATATTTTATTTTATTTTTATTTTTGGTGATTCAAGAAAAAATAAAAAGAAAAAAAAAAAAAAAATTTACTTTCAACATTTGTTGAGTATTAAGTGGAGTTCCTATCATCACAGATTTTCTACATGCTCTAGAAGCAAACATTCCTCGAAGTTTTGAACATCTTAATACAGGTTCCTTTTTTTTCTCCCTTTTTAAAGTTTCTCCTTCAATTTTTTCTTCCTTCTCTTCTTCGTTATCATCATCATCTTTTCTTTCTCCTCCAAATTCAATAAGTAATGCAATTAATTCCTCAATGTCTTTGGAGGAAAAAAAAAAAAAAATTAGAGGTTTTCTTTTATCCTTTTTTTTTTAAAAAAAAAAAGAAAAGAAATTAATACCTTGAACTCCAAAAGTAGTTTTCTTACTATAAGGATGAGAAGCTAATTTGATTCTTTTTGTTGGAGGAGATTCCATATTAATTTCAAATCCAAATCCATTTTTTTGGAAAGTTGAAAGATTTTCAAGGATCACCATTTCTTCTTGAACTGTCAATTCCAATTTTTTGGGACTAAATAAAAAAGAAAAGAAAGAGTATTATTTAGTTTTTTTAGTTAAAATAAAAAAAAAATCAAGTGAGAGAAAAAAAAATAAAATGAAAACTCACAAAATTAATTTTTGAGTATGAATTTCAGTATGTAATTGAAGTGTCTCAAAATTATATTTTTCATCTGAAGCATGTTGATCAATTAAAAATAAATCTCCTCCATTTTCATTTGGTAATTTTGTAATAATAAATCCAAGATTAAATTGTCCAATAATTTCCATCTTTAAAAAATCATCTTTTGTAATATTTTTTCGTAGTTCTTCTTTTGCTTTTTGATCATCGACTTTTAATCCAGCTCTGATAAAATTTCGTTGTTGATCCTAAAGAAATATTATTTTTCATTTTTAATTTTTTTTTTTTTTTTTTTTTTTTTTTTTTTTTT
>Ga0209960_1004274_pt1 | contig 11108 bp, 7 predicted proteins | sample ThiBiot_500_plan_2_FD_183947 | JGI IMG/M metagenome (GOLD analysis project Ga0209960, IMG submission 183947) | Wastewater bioreactor microbial communities from Cape Town, South Africa - Thiocy_expt_500_plan (SPAdes) | ecosystem: Engineered > Bioreactor > Thiocyanate-remediating >... | reverse complement strand
AAAAAAAAAAAAAAAAAAAAAAAAAAAAGAAACCATCTCCTTCGTCATAATCTCCATAATCTTCTCCTGCATCAAAATAAGTCAAATTATAATCAGTTTCTTCTTCTTCAACTTCTTCTTCAATTTCTTCTTCTTCCTCATCCTCATCTTCATCTCCTTTTTCTTGTTCTCTTTTTTCTAATTTTTTCAATTTTTTACTATCAAAAAGTCCTCCATGATTTGCAGACGATGTTTTTACAGGTTTTGATTTTTGAAGAATTTCAATTGGAAAAAATTTTGGATCTAAATATTTAATTATTTTTGTTTAAAAATGATGAAAAAAATATAAAATGATTTGAAAAAAAAAAAAAAAAAAAAAGAACCCATTGTATTTTCTGCAATGATGTCTATTGAATCATCTTTGGTTTGTCTATATCTATCTGAATATCTCTCTAGTTCTATTCCATGAAATTATTCCAATTAGAATCAAGTACAATTAAATCCAATTAAAATAAAATTTTAATTTCGATTCTACCTTTTCTTTTTTGTGATACTTTTAAATAATATGGAGTCGTCTTCAATGTATTTTGAAATTCCCTTCTAATTTTCATCCTTTTTTCATCTTGATATGTAATTTCTGATGGAACTGGAAGTTTCATCTCCTATTGAGAGAAAAAAAATAGAATTGAAATTCAATTCAGTTTCAAGAAATCAAAGAAAAGAATCAAACAAAGAAATTAAGAAAAGAAATTAAGAAAAAAAAAAAAAAAAAAAAACAAAAAAAAAAAAAAAAGAAATCAAAAAAGAAAACGTTTTCTTTTTTGATTTTCTCTTCTACCGACTTCAAGTTTCCAAAAAGAAAAAAAAAATCCAAAAGAAAAAGAAGCAAGAAATTTAAAACAACGTAATCGATCCAATTAATAAAATCAAAGAAAAAAAGAAACAAATATCTCCAGAAATGAGAGAAATTCGAAAAGCAAAAAAGAAAAGAGAAAAGAGAAAAGAGGACTGACAGGATACAAACTCTTCTGAATTTTCGCCATTTTTTTTTTCTTTTTCAAATTTTTTTTTTCTCAAAATCTTTATGGGATGAAAGTTTTAAAAACTTTTTTTTAAAAACATAGCTTAATAGAACAGTAGAGCAAAGGAGCTAGAGGAGAGTTGGAGAGGAAACGCATTGCTGAGGAGAGGTTGCCAATGCTAGTTAAAGTTTCAATCTTGTAATCATTGTGGTTGTTAATGTCTGGATTTGAATTTTGACTACTCCAAGGACACCAGGGTTTGCAGCAAAAACATTTTTTTCAAGGTTAGTCAATGTAGAATATGATAAAACAAAAACTCGAAGAAAACCTAGTTTCAACAACTCTAGTGAATGGAAAAGATGGAACTTATTTCTCGAAAGGAATTCTCTTGTAAACTGCTTCAGTGAGCATCTTTTGATAAATGAATCACTACAAATGTTGCTGCATGCTTTCCTCCTTTTGAAATTAGTAAAATTCCAACTTTTTGCGTGTTGGACTAACCTTTGCTCAAATTCCTTGCTCCCCAGGTTAACAATGTGGTCGTCACATCCTTTTTCTGTGAGATCTTGAAATAGGTTCCTGTCTTAAAGTTCCTTTTCCGTGGCTTTAAATTCTCTTTAGTCTTTGGAGATGGAAGTTTTTTGCCTATTTATCTTAAATATTTTTCTATGTTTCATTAGTGATTCTTTCCCAACCATGATTCCATTCTCTCCCAACACTTTCCTAATTGCTTCTTCTTTGACACTGTTCTCTGCGGTTTTTACCTTCTTTTCAATTTGTTTGTTTTTTAATTCTAATTGATGTAGCCTGTTCTTGTCTTGATCTTTCCTTTTAGGACTTGATTCCATCACTTTTCGACCTGTTTGTAAGAGCTTATTATTCAAACTATATTCCATTTTCGAATTGCTTCTTCTGTAAGTTGTTTGCTTTTATTTCCCAATTGATGGAACTTGGTCTTGTCTCGATCTTTCTTTTTATGACTTAGGATTCGAGTCAAATTTGTGTAGGTTTTTCTGAAAAATAAAATAAAGATAATAAAATAAAATTGTCAATTCATTTTTATTTACTTTTACAAAATTTTTTCTTTGGCCACATTCTCTCGAAGAAGAAAAAAGAAAAAAAGGTTATGGAAGATTTAAATATCCATCAGAAACTAACACAATGAGTCCGAAATAATTACTTGCTTTCTCTTCTACATTCATTTTTATGAAAAATCAAATTGGAAATTGAATTTGAAAGAATTGAATTTTTTTTTAAAAAAAAGAAATCAAAAAGAAAATAAAGAAAATGAATAAATTAAAATTATTTACCAAGTATTCCTAATTGATATTTTAAAGTATGGATGGCTAATTCAGGATCATTTTGATAGAATTTTAAGATCTCCAAAATTTTTAAACAATTTTCCCTTCGTTCTTGTTCTTCTTCAATTGATTCCCAAAACCTAATTCCTTCGTTTGATGCCACTTCTGCTATTTGAATTGGGGTACAGTTACTTGAATTCTTTGAATTAATATCTACACTCCTATCACTAATTAATAACCATTTGATTACTTCTAACTTTCCGTTGTTACATGCAAGATGAAGGGGAGAATTTTGTTGTTTCTCTCCTTTATTAATATCCACTCTCTTATCATTCAAAAGTATCTTCACAACTTCAACATTTCCACATTGCGCAGCAATACATAATGGAGTATAACCATCTTTATGTGTTGAGTTAATTACTATCCTTGGATCCTTTATCAAACATTCAACAACTTCCTTCTTTGCTTCTTGGCAAGCAATATAAAACGGTGTTCCATAATCCCTAATTCTCTTGTCAACATCAATCCTTGAATCCTTCAACATATATTCAACCACTTTTACTTGTCCATGTCCACAAGCACGATAAAAAGGTGTTCTATTATATTGAGGGTCTGCCCAATTCACATCAATATCATTCCTTTCCATCAACTCCTTCACAACATTCAGATTACCTTCCGTCGCAGCCTCCCAAAGCCGTTTCTCGTCTTCAAAACAAGATTTATAGTTCGATGCCATTTTAGATTTTACAAACTGTTTCAAATTAAATGTAGTGGATCAATAATATTCGTTAAGTAATTGGAATTGGGAGTTTGTTTTTGAGCAATTAATTAGAGAAATGGAGAAGAGATTTTCAAAATTTTGTTTTTGTTTTTTTTTTTTTTTTCAAAAGGTGATGTAATGGCTTTCCAACAAACAAACAAACAAACAAACTTGAATGAACATTATATCCTTAGTTATAGTATACAATTAAAACCAAAGAATATCAGAAAAGAAAGAAAGAAAGAAAAATATAAAAGTAATTCTTGAAACTGATTCCTAATTTTTTTGATTTTTCCAACTTGAAATCAACTTTATTTTCTACATTTTTGCATTGAATGAATTTGAATCAAAAATTTGGGTTTTGATTTCTTTTCGATTGGTTGTTGCTGACTTTCTGAAACTATTTTAACTTCATTTTGATTTTTTGAATTCAGTTTTGAGATCTTCAAGTTCATGTTCTACATTCTTAATATCATTCAAGATTCTTTTTACTTCAGATTTTTCTTTGGATCCGAGGATTTCAAAAATTTGAGAGAGGTAATTTGAAAGACCTTTTGTTGAGAGAACTGATTTCTCAATGGCTTTGTTACATGAAAGTGTAATCCTATTTTCTGATGCGGTCTTGATCATTAAATCTATTGGTGAGTTCAAATTTGATACCTCAATAAATCTTTTTGATTTTTCAACAACTTTCTCCATTTTAAGATTTTCATAATACTCTTGTCTCTCTTCATCATCTCCGTCCCAAAATCCAGCCAATGACCAGTCTTCAGCAAGTGTATCAACTTCAGATTTAAAGGAGGGTTTCTGGTTATGTTTTTCAATGTATTCAATCATCTTTTTTCCAAGCAAATTCCGCTTTCCTGAAATGAGATAAATAGATTCCATGGGGTAAGGTTCATTTTGATCATTTCGAAGAAAATCAGAGACATTTTTCTTTGTTTCCTCTTGTTGTCTCTTTGAAATCAATTCATTTCTATTTACAAGAACAAGTGTTGGAGTTATTGAGCGTTTTTCAGTTTGAATTATGAGATTTTTCAATTTTGCAGAATCAAAGTTGAAGCCATCTAGTGTGAATGCAACATAATGACAAACATTGGCTGTATCTTTAATAACTTTATCTAAATTAATATTCTTCACCTCACCAGAAAATCCGGGGGTATCAATAACTGAAAGTTTAACATGATCTTCATGACCAAAATTTGGAAATTTGAGGGAGACTGTCAAGAAACTATCCAAATCTTCGCTCCAACCAAGAGGAAGTTCATTTGAGAGTTGGTCTCCAAATACACTTTGAACTGCAAGCCTAAAAAGATCATGAATATCAATTGATGCATCCAAAATATCTTTACTTCCTTGATAGACCTTCTTGAATACTAATCCATTCATGATTTTTTTGTGAAGTTGTTTTAAGTGAATCTTTTGCAGGGCATTTTCAACATTTTCTACTCCTGTTTTAATAGAAAACTGTTTAATGAGTCCCACAACTTCATTTAGTTGAAATGAAAAAGGAACATGCATAGTTGGGTTACTAATGAATGGATCATTTGGATCAACCGCAGATGGATCATGAATATATCTAACTGGAATAGATGTCATTGGATCAATTCTTGAAGGTGAGATCGTCTCACCAATGATAGCATCTATAATTGTTGATTTTCCAGTTTTGGTGGATCCAACAAAAGCAAGATTTACACTATTATCATAAACTTGAAGGATTTGTTGATGAATAACTACAAATCCATTAAAATATTGAAGACCTTGATCAAGTTCTTCTTCATTAAACATGATCAAAACTTTGAAAAAGTGTTCTTGTAATTTCTCTAAATTGTTAAGGACATTCTGTTGCTTTTCAATTTGAAGTTTAATTAATTCATCTCCAGTTTGTTTTCTTGCCTCAAGTTGTTGTTTTTGGGCTTGGTATTCAACTTTCATTATTTCATATAATTCTGTTAGTTTGATAGAAAATTCCTTCCGTGATTTCTTCTTAATGAGATTTTGAATTATAATTATAATAATCTTGATTTTTTGAACTAAGTCAGTGGTCTCAACTATTTTTAATCTATCTCTCACGGCTTCTGTGAGTTCGGTTTCAGATCTTAAAGCACTCTCAAGTTTATCAAGTTTGGTTTCATTCTCTTGTGTTAAACCTAAGGATTTTAATGAACTCTTTTCGAACATAGCTGGACATTCATTTTGAAGTATTTTGAAGATTTGTAAGTGAAGGCTTAAATTCTCAATTGTCACTACAGTTCCATTAAGAACATCATCAATTTCTTGATTCATTTTCTCAGAGGCCAAATAATCATTTAATCCCAATGTTTTAATTGTTTTTTTCAAAAAGTCATCATCAATTGATGTAACTACTCGATATAAATCTGTGAACTCTTGAATTTGTTTTAAAGCTTCTTGAAAAGCTAAAAGAAGAACATTATTGGAGGTATCTGGTTGAAGGTATAAAATTAGTGTTGCGAGGTATTCTGCTTCGTCTTTCGAAAGCGCTGAGGAGAATAAGAGAGGGGATAAGTTTTCCCATTGTTGGCGAGAGAAATCAATTGAAAGACTGCATAGTGCTTTGCGAACTTTTGTAGATCTTAATCCTTTTTTTTTTTTTTTTTTTTTTTTGAAATATTATAAAAATGGTTGTATGTAAAAGGATAGCTATGAACCTTGTTTTGACTTTTGGGAAAATTCATTTGCTAATATTACAATATCTACATATTTATATTCCACTCCAATATCAAGAATATTATCACCTTGAGAAAAGACACAATCCAAATCAACTCCATACTTAGTGTTCTACAATTAATTAATTAATTTATTTATTTCATTATTATTTTTAATATGTATATATATATATATATAAAGGAAAATTACAAGAAATCTGAGAGGGTGAACAAGATTTAACAAAGCAAACTGTTCAACAAGTTCAATAATTTCAGAAGGATTCGATTTTATGAGTTCTTTTTGAAAAATTAAAAAATGAAAAAATAAAATAAAATAAAATACAGAAAAATGAAAAGATTTTAAATTTTAGAATCTATCACCATCTAAAAGAATTGAAAAAGAAAGAAGAACAAATGAAAAAGATTACTTTGAATATTAACCTTTTCAAATATTAGCCGTAAATTTGCATGATTCATGAATTCCAAATAAACTGATTGCATCGCATCTTCATGTTCTCCTGTAGTTGTGGTTGGCTGAATGTTTTGTGAACCAGTTTCAGATTGAGATTGAGATTCTTCGCCTAACATCAAACGATTTTTGAGTCCTTCAAAAGCCCATGTTTTTCTACTCATCCAAGTGAAACGAACAACTCCAAGTTGATTTTCTCGTACTAGCACATCATATTCAATTGATCCTTCTTGTGGAGGATTTTCCCAAGGGGCTTCAACATCTGGATTAAATATCAACTTGATTCTGTCAGGATAAACTTCATCCGAGGTTAAACCAAAGTCATGTCCAATTCTCTCTTCTCTAAATCGAATGGAGATTGAATCACTTGCTCCAATAAATTCTGGAATATTATCGCGTGTTTTTTGAATTGTGATCCTTGTCCTTCTCTGACCACATCTTGGTGAGATCTCAAAATCTCCAATATCTAAACAATAAAGAAACCAAAAAAAAACAAAGAAATTGTATATTTAGCTATTGATATGATATTCGAATTGAATTGATTGTTTGTTTTGTTTTGTTTTGTTTTGTTTTGTTTTGTTTTGTTTTTCTTTATAGTAAATAAGAAAATAATATAAAAATGAATTTTGAAAAAAAGGATTGAACAATTGAATAAAAATGAATCTATTCAATTGATTTTCAACCTCTGGTTCAATTAAGTTGAATACAAGATCTCACCTGCCATCTATTTATTCCAGGAGTGACCAATAATTAATTCTTGCTTTGTCCTTTATCGCCATGTTTGTTTGTTTTTTGTTGAAAAATCATGGCGGAAAAAAAACAAAACCAAAAATCTTTTCGCCAACCTCTTATTGATTATTGAGTTATGAAAGAGAGCAATGATTGCGATTCAAACAAAAGAACACAATCAAATTTGAAATCTTAAATGTTTTCTCTCACAGTAAAATTCATAAGGGATCATGAAAGGAGATTGATAGCCCTTAACCTTATTTCTTCTGAAAGGTTTTTTTTCTTTTTTTTTTTTTTTTTTTTTTTTTTTTTTTTTTTTTTTTTATTTTTTTTTTTTTTTTTTTTTTTTTTTTTTTTTTTTTTTTTTTTTTTTTTTTTTTTCTTTTTCAATAATATTACTAGTATTCTTAATTTTTTGTTTGTTTGTTTGTTTTTGTTTGTTTGGTTCCTTGTGTGTTTGTTTGATTAATTCATTGTTATTTTCTTAGAAGTTGTTTAGTTGACTTGCACACAAGCAATTTTTTTAGATGTTTGACAGGCGAAGAAAAAAAAAAAATGCAGGGATTCAAAAAAAAAAAGCTCACTCGCAAAAGTGATCCAAGATGTTGTTTTTCTTTTCTTTCCTTTTTTTTTTTTCTTTCTTTTTTAATAATCAATTAAATATATTTCTTAGTTAGTTATTTCTTAGTTAATTATTTCTTAGTGGGTTACTCTTTGGTCACAATAATGTCTAAAATTTGTTATTTTTTCAATACCCAAGCTGGATGTCAAAACAAAAACTGCACTTTCTCTCATCAGTATCCACCACAACCACAACTCCAACAACAAAATCTCAATACAAACTCCAATTCTTATCAACCAAACAACCAACAACAACAAAACCCCAATACAAACTCCAATCCTAATCGACCAAACAGCAAACAACAACATGTTTATTATCAATCCAATCACCGAAATGACAATGGCCAACTAGCATATTTCAGACCCCAAAACCAAAACCAAAACCAAAACCAAGGACCTCCTAATCATCACTCCAACTCAAATTTTAATAATAATGGAAATAACAACCAAGGAAGTAGTAATCATGGAAATAATAATCAACGAAATCAAAATAAAAAATCCAAACCCAAGGATTATAAGGCTCAAGGAGCTGAGCTTGAACAAAAATTATTGTGCTTAATGGGATTAATTAGTTCAGGAAGAATAATAAACAAGATTTCAATTAGAATCGTCGCTTCTTGTAATTTTGCTTTTGAGAATGGCCAATTTATTCCTGATATTAATAATAAAAATGCCAAATGCCATGTCTTCTACAAGGAGAATGAGAGAGTGAAACCAACAACTTTTTACATTGACTATACAGAAGACAATCGCAATAGAATTGAGAGACTCCTTCAAGCAATTAAAGCAAAAACCAACGATTATATTTTAAAAGAAGATAATGAGAACCCTTATGTTCTATTTTATTGTGGACAAATCTCAACCTCATTTCCAACTTTCGAAAGTTTGTATTATGATGGATTAGAAAAAGGAAATCTTCAATTATTTAAGAAAGATTTCACAAAGAAGGATGAAAGATATAAAGTTAACTGTTTTATTGGATCCCAGACTTTTAGTTGCAAATATGTCATGGGAAATTATCAAATCATCAGTCGTGAATTACACAGGAACCAAAATCAAGAGAGAGCAAAAGATGATTCATTTTGTGTTGTTTGTTTGGATAATGATGCAACCCATGCGATTGTTCCTTGTGGTCATTTGTGTGTTTGTGCTGAATGTGGAGATCCAACCAAACTTTATAATTGCCCAATGTGTAGAGGAAGAATTGGTCAATTCATGAAAATTTTTTAAAAAAAAATAATTTGAAATCAAGAAATAAATGAGTAAGATTGGATAATGTTTATTTTCCTTTTCCTTTCCTGCTTATTTCAAAGAAGATCTTGCAGGTAATAAATCAAATCAAAATCGAAAAGTCAAAAAAAAAAAAAAAATAATGGAAGAATAACTTTGGAAAGCTTGTGAGGATGGAAATATTGAAGAAGTTATAAACATTCACAAATTAACATTAATTGGCAAGATGATCAATTGAATAGAACACCTTTTTATATTCCTTGTCAAAAGAACACACTGAAATTGTGCAATTATTAAATTGTAAAAGAGTTGATATTAATAAAGGTCATATTATAAAACTTGAATCCTTTCATAAAAAAGTGAAAAAAATGAAGATGATGAATAAGAAAGAAATAGCCTCTATAGCTCAGTCGGTAGAGCGTTAGGCTTTTAACCTAACGGTCCGGGGTTCGAGCCCCCGTGGTGGCTAAATTTTTTTTCTTTTTTTTTGATGATTGATTACTGAACAAATGATTTAAAATTCATATTTCAATTATCAAATTGACTATTTTTTTTTATTCATGGTTTGAGTAATTTGATTTAAATTGAACTACTAATTTCCAAATAGTTATCACAAAAAAGTACAATAAGTGAATATATGGAAGCAGCATCATTATCTATTTTTTGAAGATAACAAATTAGTTTTTTGTTTTTTGGTGAAAAAAAAATAAAATCATAAAAATTTTCTTACCTGCAAATCCAAATTGTTTTCTTAATTTGACTCTTGTTTCACATGGATCTCTTAATAATTCAGTAACTTTTGAACAATTCTTTAACCTTTTTTGAAATGATATTTGAAAAACTTCTTCAGGAAAAAATTCTTCCCAAATTCGTTTTTCTGGCATCCTTGTGATATCAAGTGCAGTTCTTCCTTTTTTATCTTTTGCAGCAAAATTTATTTCTCTTCCACTTGCAAAAAAATATTCCACAACTTCAATGAGTCCACTTTCACTAGCAATCCATAAAGGTGTTGCTCCATTATTATCTGCTTTATTGATGTCCACTCTCTTATCATTTAACAACAATTCAAGAAGTTCAAGACTTTCAGCACTTTGACCAGTACAAATAGTATGAAAAGGTGTTTCTCCTTTGTGATTTGCTTGATTGATATCAATTCTACCATCACTTAATAATAACCTCACAACATTACTTTGATATTCATAACAAGCTGAATGAAAAGCTGTTTCTCCTTCCTTAGTGACTAAATTAACATTGATTCTCTTATCATTTAATAATAGTTCCACAATTTTGGGTTGTACATATTTACATGCAACATAAAAAGGTGTTTTACCTTCTTCATTTGCTTTATTCACATCAACTCTTTCCTCGTTTAATAATAATTTCACAATTTCAGTACTTTCATCTCCTTCTCTACAACTAACAAAGAAAGGTGTTTCGCCATACTTGTTTGTTTTATTTATATCAACTCTATTGTCATTTAATAATAATTCGACAATTTCACTATTTTTATATTTACAAGCACTATAAAAAGGTGTTGCTTCATTATTCCTTGCCTTATTGATATCAATTCTTTTATCATTTAATAATAACTCCACAGCTTCAATATGGCTTTCATAACAAGCGATCCAAAAAGGTGTTTTACCTTCTTCATTTGCTTTATTCACATCAACTCTTTCCTCGTTTAATAATAATTTCATAATTTCAAGATTTCCATCTTGGCATATAATATAAAAAGGTGTTTCAGAATCTTTATTTGCTAAATTGACATCAACTCTCTCATCATCCAATAACAATTTAATCATTTCAATCTGTTTATTTTGACAAGCAATCCAAAAGGGTGTTGCTCCAATATTATTTTCAACTTCATTCACATCAACTCTTTCTTCTTCTTTTAATAATAATTTTACGACTTCAATCTTCTCCTCCCAACAAGCAATAAAAAAAGGTGTTATTCCTCTATTATTTGCTTTCCCAATATCCACTCTCTCATCATTTAATAATAATTTCACCACCTCAATCCTCCCAAGAGCACAAGCAATCCAAAATGGTGTTGCACCAACTCTATTCTCTGCTCTAGTGATATCAATCCTCTTATCAGCTAATAACAACTCCACAATTTCAGTAGAGCCATCCTGACAAGCAAGAAAAAAAACTGTTTCTTCCTGATCATTAACACAATTGAAATCAATTAATGAACATTGAAGGAAGATTTTAACTTCCTCAATGTTTCCTTTTGCACATGAATTATGAAATTGCTTCTCTAAATCCTTCATCCGCCACTCCTAAATTAATTGAAAAAAAAAAAAAAAAAAAAAAAAAAAAAAAAAAAAA
>Ga0209960_1004273_pt1 | contig 11111 bp, 11 predicted proteins | sample ThiBiot_500_plan_2_FD_183947 | JGI IMG/M metagenome (GOLD analysis project Ga0209960, IMG submission 183947) | Wastewater bioreactor microbial communities from Cape Town, South Africa - Thiocy_expt_500_plan (SPAdes) | ecosystem: Engineered > Bioreactor > Thiocyanate-remediating >... | reverse complement strand
GACTGAGGACATTTTTAAAAATAGAAATCTCTTCCGTATCAATCATTATAGTCCTTCAATACTCAAGAAAGCATATATTTGTTTGCTTAGTGGCAAACCTTTTTTTTTTCTTGATGAACAAGTTGTTTACTTCGAAATTACCTAGAGACCAGTTGAACTTGTGATACCTGGATTATTGATGAGATATGCAAGTACAAATATATATAGAAAGTGATGATGATTTTATTTTTTCGTTCTCTTGTATCCAATATACAAACATATATCGATTAGTTTTGACTCAATCGTTGATTATACATTCAAACTCCAAGTGCAAACTCAGTGATGTCGACGTTTTTTTTCTCCCTCTCTCTCTCTCTGCGTATTTGACCGAATTATTTTATATTAACGGTGTTACATAAAGCGTCTTGTTATTCTTATGTCAGATTGTAATTGGCCTTTTTCAAAGTGATGAAAACAAAAAGATTGAGAAACAGATAGTTTAACGACAATTAGCTAATCCTTGTTCCCTCAAGACTGTAAGGAGGGTCATACGAAAAAAAAAATCGTTTGTCTGTGTGTATGTTTGCATCTGGGGTCAAAAGAACTCACTTATGGTGACCAATGATGATTGGAACTTGGGTAATCGAGATCGGAGAGTCTGAATTGATAGGCAGATTTTCGGAAACTGATGATTTTTCAGAATTTGGAACTGTCTTATACGTATAGTGGATAGTTTTTATTTTAATTGAAACGTTTGTATGTGCTCACACTAACGGATATGCATTCAGTCGATGGTCAAGTGAATCGACTCTCGATGGACGTTACTTGTTTTTTTTTTATTAAAAATGTATTTCAAGATTTTTTCTATTTTTCTTTAATTTTTCAATCAATTCTCTATCTTTCATTCGAGTATTAAAGTTATAGAGGTCGAGTTTTTTCAGTGTCTATATGAAATGATCGACATATTAATATGATAAAAAGAATCATATCTCACCGTGTTATTTTGTAAAACTTCACAAATATATTTCACACCTTTAGAATCAAATTTATTATAGCGAAGATTGAGTTCTAAAAGTGTCTGTATGAAACGATGGAACACAATAGTGAACGAACAAGATTACCCAGGGCGAACATGCCTCACAAGATCTTATCGGATCCTAACAAAATCGGACGAAATCCTTGGTACAGGAATCCAATCGGAAGTTGTGGGACATCGGAAAATGTTGGAATACTCCAGATCCGATAGGAACTACAACTAATCCAATATTTTCCCGACACCTATAACTTCCGATTGGATTCCTGTACCAAGGATTCTGACAAAAACAATCGAATTCCCATCGGATACAATAAAATCCGACAACTTTCCATGGTGAATCCGACAGGATCCGACAGTCGGATTTTTCGTCCTGGGTAATTATTTCTACTCACTGTGTTGGTTTGTAGTGCTTCACCGAGATATATTACACCGCCATTTCCGATTTTATTCTCATAGAGGTCGAGTTCTGTAAGTGTCTATACGAAAGTTTCAAGAAAAATATCGTTGCTGTTCATCTCTCACTGTGTTCTTCTGTAATCCTCTTCTCAGATGATGTGCACCATTGTCTCCGATTTCATTCTGTCCTAGATTAAGTTTTGTAAGTGTCTGTAACATATACTCAAGATTATTAGAATAGAAATAGTTGATTATTTCTTACGGTATTCTGTTTTAATGCTCTGCCAAGATATTGTACACCATTATCTCCGATTTCATTGTGTCTTAGCTCAAGTCGGGTCAATGTCTGCATAATTTGCTTCAAATCAATAAATCAACGAAATAATTGATTGTTTCTTACGGCATTTTCTTTTAATGCTTCGCCAAGATATTGCATACTTTTATCTCCAATTTGATTTTTTGCGAGATAAAGCGTATTGAGACTCTATTTATAAAATGTTCACAATGAATTTCATAAAAAAAACAAATTTATTCTCACTGCGTTCTTTCTTAATGCTTCACTTAAATACTGCATACCTTCATCTCCGATCTGATTTCCGTCCAAGTCAAGTTTTTCGAGGCTCTATTTGAAATGAACATGATCGAAATAAGAGACATGATTTTTCTCTCTTACTGAGTTCGTTTTCAATCCTTCGGCAAAGTATTGTGCACTTACAGCTCCGATTTGATTCCAACTGACATTGAGTGTTGTTAGAACTGTATTCTTTTGTAATCCTTCACCAAGATATTGTCCACCTTTATCTCCAATTGCATTACTATAGAGATCGAGTTTTATGAGTGTCTGTATGAGAAGTTCAAGGTGAACACGAGAAAAACTATAAGTAAAATGATTGTTGGTTTTTCTCACTTTGTTGGTTTGCAATGCTTCACCAATATATTTCGCGCCTTCATCGCTAATTCGATTTGCTCTTAAGCCCAGTTCTATGAGTGTCTGTATGAAATAATGCTCGAGATCAACATAATCAAATTGTTTATATCTCATACTGTGTTCTTTTGTAATGCTTCACCAAGATATTTTGCACCATCGGCTTTGATTTCGGTACTGTAAAGATCGAGAACTGTGAGTGTCTATATGAAATTATTCATACGAGTATGATGAAAAATGATTGTTTATCTCTCACTGTATTGTTTTTTAACGCTTCGCTAAGATATCGAATGCCCTCATCTTTGAGTTTATTTGCTCCGAGATCGAGTTGTTTGAGTGTCTTTATAAAACGATTAATAGGATAAAAATTATTAAGAAAATGATCGTTTTTTGTCTGACTGTGTTGTATTGTAAAGCTTCACTAAGATATTTTCCACCCTCAATTCCGATTCGATTGCTTCGGAGATTTAATTGTGTCAGTGTCTGTATAATAAATTTAAAATAAATATATGATAAAAGTGACTGTAGTTTCTCACTGTATTTCGTTTTAATGCTTCACCAAGATATTTTGCACCTTTATCTCCGATTTTATTGAAGAAAAGGTTGAGACTTGTAAGTGTCTATATGAAATACTCAAGATGAATATGACACAAATCAAAGAAAATAATATTCTTTATTTAACTGTGTTGTTTTGTAATGCTTCAGCAAGATGTTGTGCGGTGTCATCTCCGATTTCTCCTGATTTAAGCTCGAGATTTGTTAGCGCCTGTATGAAATTTAAAATTTCGATATTTATGTATATTTGATAAAAATGACCTGATATCGATGATAGGAATCGGTTATAGCATTCAATCGTTGACATATGTTACGACATGATATTAGAATAACATACACATCCAGATGATCCAGAATTCCATAAACGATATCTATCGGTAATGTATGCAATGAGCAAGCCATGTTATTTCGAAGTGTAATAGATTATATATGGTGTTGCACGTGTTGCTGATAAAAGAATTGAGGTGAAGGTAAGATATGAAAGTTGTTTTTCATCTTAAAAATAATCGATATAATATGTTTAAATAAGGACGAGGGATGTTTTACTGGAAAATTGGTCTAATTCAAAATGAATGGATTTCTTTTGAAAAAGCTACGTATGTGGAAGCGAGAGGATACTAAACATGACATGTTCACCAAACTTCTTTTCGTATGATGGAAAAGTCACAAATGCAAGACACTGTTTGGAAAACGATTTTATGCAAATTGAAAAGAGTTTTTTTTTTCATTAAAATTAAATACATTAATAAACTCTATACTGTTTTCAGCAACACTGATAATAAACGACATCTATTAAGAATTCTTCTTGTATTATGAATGGATCACCACCTTATGTCTAGGTTTTTTTTACGAGCCTTGCGATAAACAATGTGCCGTGTTTAACAAATGCAGATAAAATATGAGTTGTAGAGAGATTCTGGAATATTTATTTATTGTATATTTAGTCACTATTATTTTATTTTCACCTGTTATTATACTACTATGTATCATTACTTCGATGATTCTGCAGTGTGTCTATAAACAATTTTGGTATTTATTCATTGAAATTGGAATTAGTTGTCTTTATGTCTGTTGGGTCTATTATGATCATCATACTGAATCACGTGGAGGCCGATCGTCGGAACGTTGTCGAAAGTTTTGTATATGGAAACCTATTGCGCGATATTTTCCACTCAAATTAATTAAAACTGAAGATCTTGATCCAAACCGGAACTATATATTCGCTTATCATCCGCATGGCATTATACCATGGGGTGCAGCGATGAATTTCTATACCGACGCTACTCATTTCTCTACTCTTTTCCCCAATATTCGACCACATCTTATGTCACTTCGGAGCAACTTTTTCGCTCCAATTATACGAGAGATATATCTGAGCTTGGGCGGCTGTTCTGTATCCAAAGAGAGCATTAACTATTTACTGAGTGGTCAACAAGGACAAGGTCATGCAGTAGTAATTGTCACCGGTGGTGAACGTGAACAGCGTCTCACTAAAGACGATGCAATGATTCTTTATCTGAAGAATCGACGAGGTTTTATTAAACTAGCACTAGAAAATGGGTGAGTCGATCTCCTTCGAGGATCCGAGTTTTTTTTCAAACGTATTACTAGAGCGTCATTGGTACCGGTAATTGGCTTTGGCGAAAATGAATTATACCCTCGACGTCGTTGTTTCAATTTGCTTCGTAACGGTTTCCCATGGGGTCGATTCATTTGTGGTTATATTCCGATTCGACATCCTGTGACAACCGTTGGTAAGACAAAATTCTTCGTTTTCCACGAAATTCGCTAACCAATTGCTTCTAGTCGGAAAGGCGATACATGTCAATAGGAATGCAAATGCAACATCTGAAGATGTAGATCGACTTCATCGTGATTACATTCAAGCTGTAGAGGAATTATTCGAACAGAATAAAGATAAATATGAATTAGGACATGTTGAATTAGAGATTGTGTGAACCGGCCTTTTTTAATCAAGAAAAGACAAAATAAAATGGGCACTGGAATATTTATTAATGTAAAATCTAAATTCAAACAAACGCGTAGATAAGGAGAAAAACAAACGGTCTTATTTTTTCGAAGCTTTTTTCTGTAATTCTTCACGTTTCTTTTCTAATTCTTTAATTTGTTGTTCGATACGGTCTTGTTCTTGTTCGATATCATCGGATTGTTTTTCTAAATCACTATGTCGTTTACGTAGTTGTGCTAAGAGTTCTTCGTTTTGTTTTCGAAAATATTGATTTTCAAAAGCTTGTTCACGTTCAGAGAATTTATCATGTGCAGCATTGATCGAGCCCGATGTCGGATCTGTACTTGATAATCTCGTTGCGACGAACAATCGATATGTTGTTGGTCTACGAAGAAGATTTCCACAAGTTCGAAGCATTTTTTTCGAGAAAGAATAATCGTTTGAAAGAGAACGGAGGCAAACGAGGGTAATATTTATATGTATGTGTGTTTCTACGCAGAAGAAAAAAAAACGAGTCAAGTCCTTATCGAACAGAAGGAAAGAGAGAAAAAACGAGCCCTTTTGCCTATATGTTCTTTTTTCTTTCCTTTGCCACATGTTTTTTTTTTATGTGGAGAATGTTCTATTACGTAGAAGAGAAAAAGAGGTCGCATCTCTTCTGTAGAATGTGAAGATGGATAGAAACGATTGTAATTGACCCATTTTTTCACAAATATTATCGATATTTTCGAGAATATTGGCAATTGAAGGATGCTGATGAGGAATTGAGTATAATGTTGAAATGCTTGATTATAAGATTTCAATACATTGGAAAATTCACCTTTAGTTTTATAAATTATGAATATTAGTAACAAGTAACGTTCATCGAGAGTCGATTGACTTGACCCTCGACTGAATGTATTAGTGTGAGTGCGTATAAAAGTTTAAATTCGAAATCTTCTAATGAACAATACGCAGTTTTCAGTCGAAAATGCTCAATTGACCTCAGACTTTAAGTTCCAACAAAGATTTGTCATCTATTGGGAGTTACTGAACTCGATGTTTTTTTGACCTTTGAATCGAATTTCTAGTGAAATTGCCGATTCTCTGATCTGAATTATCTCGGGTCGGACGAAGTTTCAGCCATCATTGATTCCGAAGTGTACATTCTAAAATCAATGTTTTTTTGACCTTTTAACATGATTTCTATTCAAATTCAGATTCTGTGATCTGAATTACCTAGGGTTCGACCGAATTTCAGTCATCGTTCGTCACTATTAGTGATTTCTGAAACCGATGTTTTTTTGACCTTTGACGACGATTTTTATTCGAATTCAGATTCTTCGATCCCAATTACCTAAGGTCACACGAAATTTCAGTCATCGTTGATTACGATTAGTGATTTCCGAAAGTCAATGTTTTTTTGAACTTTGGCAACGATTTTTCTTCTAATTCAGATTTGTCGATCTCGATTGCCTTTGGTAGGACCAAGTGTTGTAGTCGTTGTTGATTACGATTACTGATTTCTGAAATCAATGTTTTTTTGACCTTTGAACACGATCTTTACTGTAATTGAGGTTCTCTGATGTCAATCCCCGAGGGTCGAGCCATCGTCGATTCAAATTCGTGAGTGCGGAAACCGATGTTTTTTTACCCCAAGAATGACTCATATTCGGACTTCCTGACCTCGATTACCTAAGGTCCCACCAAGTTCCAACCATCATTGGTCACTATAAGTGAGTTCTTAAATCGATGTTCTTTTGACCCCGATGCAAACAGACAAACGAACGAATTTTTTTCATATGACCCTCCTTACAGTCGAGGGAATATTTGTTTGGTTGGACTACGGTCATAGGAAACATTAGTCAATCGAAACACTGATCTCGAATAAAGAAGTAATAAATTGATATTTTGAATACGAAGAGTCATATTTAGATCTTTGTAAATCATTGAATCTCTAGTGTACCAACAGAATGCTCTATCGGCTGTATAATCGTGCTCGAATTCACAGTTAACAATTGTGAATGTAGAAATTGACCATTGATTTCAGTTGTTGTTGTATTTGGATTGAAAATATTTCAAATCAGTGGTTCATTCATTCAATCAGATCATAATTATCCTGTTGGAATTCACGAATCTCGACGTGATTGACATTTTCGTTTACTTCTTCTCAACATAGCGCCCCCTTTCGATATTTTATCTATTGATTGAAATATACTAACCAACTACCAATTTTTGTTTTTTTCCTACTTATAAACTTCACATTTTCAATGGCGACTTCTGAAACGGGTCGTATTCCAAACCAGGATATTTGTGAACCGAATCACATCATCCTTTGGCTCGATGTAACAATTGGCAACCCCGATGAATATAAACATTTGAAACGAGCATTCGCAACGAATGTGGATCCACGTGTGAAATTACCAACTCCACTTACTTCAAGGGATATTCAAAATCTTTTGGGCGCAAATCAACCTCAAACGGTTTTCTTTGAAGGTGTTGAAATTCTTTTACAAGTATTCGATGAACAAGATAAATGTTTCGAAGCTTTCAAACAACATTCGGATAAACGAATCTATTTTATCACGTCCGGTCAATTGGGACAAAAAATCGTACCTGAAATATTCAAAGATAATCCCGATGCTTTTAACGATCCAATTACTCATGAACCATGTCCATCGATTTACGTCTTTTGTCATAATATTAAATTGAATATGCCTTGGGCAATGGAGTTTATTGAATATATTCAAATGTTTAATTTTGATTCGGAACTGTTAGAACGTTTGGTACGAGATATAGCAACTTATTTTCTTAGTCGTGCCCGACGAATGATGACTGAACCGAATCTTCAAGTTCAAACATTACAACGTTTGAATTGGGCAAAAAGATTATGGCATCAATATGATAAAATGTTACAACAAATTCCTCCAGATTCATTTAGACCAGTAAAAGAAAGTACAAAAATGAAAGAGATCAATGATCTTATCCAACAAGTCGAGCCAACTCCTGTCTCACTTGAAACATTTCATCAACAAATGTTAGAAAAATTCAACGACAAAAATGACGATGATGATGATAAGGTCGCTGAAGAATCAGGAAGTTGAATCGTTCGTTTATTTTTTATTTTCGGTAATAAAATGTTGAAGGAAAAGGAAATTGTTTTATTTATTTAATGTAAAGGGAGAAAACATTGAAATCAATATGAGTAGCTCGCTCTAATTTAAACGAAAGACTTGGAAATATATTCTGCGAATGCTACTTGGTTCACAAGAGAAAGAAGCATTATTGATGAAGATCACGAAGAATCTATAATGAATCAACTTGTTCAACGAAGTGACTTGTTCGTGGACGATAAAAATGTGATCTACATCGTTGATTCTGTTAATCAGCTAGAGAACACAGTCCCAAGGGTTATTCTAATATCGATCCTCGGCCGATTAACATTTATTAAATCACTTCGAAATCAACCTTATACTGATCTCTTTCAATCAGATCATAATTATCCTGTTGGTATTCACGAATCTCACTGTGGCTGACATTTTCGTTTGCTTTTTCTCAGCATAGTGCCCTCTTTCGATATTTTACCTATTGATTGCACATACATGTCCAATTTGAAAATTGAATTCAATTGAAATTACATTTTTCAATTTAAATTATATTCTTCAATTGAAATTTCAACTTTCAATTGAAATTATTTTCTTCAATTGAATTTTCAACTTTCAACTTTCAATTTTCAACTTTCAACTTTAGCTTCAATTGAAATTTCAACTTTCAATTTTCAATTTTAGCTTCAATCGAATTTTCAACTTTCAATTTTCAACTTGAGGGTGAGGGCGTCTCTTTGTGAACGGAGGGCATAGTACCAAAATGAGGGTGAAGGCGTCTCTTTGTGAACGTAGAAAATTGAAAATTGAAAATTGAAAGTTGAAAATTCAATTGAAGCTAAAGTTGAAAATTGAAAGTTGAAAGTTGAAATTTCAATTGAATTCAACTTTCAAATCGGACACTACTGCTTCTGAGATGGATAGTATCCTAAACCGGGATGTTTGCGAACCGGATCACATCGTACTTTGGTTTGATGTAACAATGGGCAACCCCGATGAATATCAACTTTTCAAACGAGCATTCGCCACGAACGTGGATCCGCGTGTGGAATCACCGACTTCACTTACTTCAAGGGATATTCAAAATCTTTTGGGTGCAAATGAATCTCAAACAGTTTTCTTTGAAGGTGCTGAAGTTCTTTTACAAGTATTCGATGAGCAAGATAAGTGTCTCGAAGCTTTCAAACGGCATTCTGATAAACGAATCTATTTTATAACTTCTGGTTCATCGGGACGACAAATCGTACCTGAAATATTCGAATATAACCCCGATGCTTTTAAGGATTCAATTACTCATCAAGCTATCTATGTTCTTTGTCATAATATAAAATTGAATATGCCTTGGGCAATGGAGTATATCGAATATATTCTAATGTTTGATTTTGATTCGGAATTATTAGAACGTTTGGTACGAGAAATAGCACTTTATTATCTTAATCGTGCCGAACGAATGATGACTGAACCAAATCGTCAAGTTGAAACATTACAATGTTTGAATTGGGCGCAACGATTATGGTATAATTATGATCAAATGTTACAACAAATTCCAGTACGAGAAAGTACACAAATGACAGAAATCAATGATCTTATTCGACAAGTCGAGTCAACTCTTGTCTCATTAGAAAACTCCAACGACAAAAATGATGATGATGAAAAGATCATTGAAGAATCAGGAAGTTGAACTGTTTATTTTGTTTTTCGTTAATAAAATGTTAAAGGAAAAGAGGAAAAAATGGAAATCAATTTTATTTTATTCAGTAAAACGGACGATTGAAACCACCTTGAGGAGGAAATCCACCATTGAAACCTCCTTGAGGAGGAAATCCACCATTAAAACCTCCTTGTGGAGGAAATCCACCATTGAAACCTCCTTGTTGAGGAAATCCACCGGCAGGAAAGTTGTCAAATTGACGACCGATTCGATTGTCACCATTGAAATCGATATGAGTAGCTCGTTCTAATTTACTCTGAAAACCTAAAATTGAGTAAAGTTTTATCGAAGAATTGATTGAAATAACGAGAAATCTACCTTCACCACCGATATATCCATCGCCATTCATATCGAAACCAGTTCGTTTTTCAATTTGATTATTGATAAAATCTAATCGAACAATCATAGTTTTTGGTTTTTTTCGCAAAGAAAATTTGCCTACTCTGCATTTTTGTTTCTAATCGAATAACGAAAAAAAAACAAGTTTTCTACAAGCTTAAATATTTTCTCTTTCTCTGCTTATTGATGCATGAATCCAATCATATCTATCGATGTCCCCAGTGAAAAAAAGAAGCACAATTTGTTTTTTCGTGAATTTTTATTTATAGAATAGAAAATGACAGATGCAGATTTCGTTGTCTACCATCCACCATACGAATAACCGTATCCCGAACCGTATCCACCGCCAACACCTGGTGCACCGCCATAGATTTGACCGAATGTTGGATTTGGATTACCGCCCATCATGTTGTCAAGTCGTTCGCCGAAAGCACCTTAAACCGAACAAAAATCGAATTTGAATTAATTTTTAAAGAAAATTGTTTTTTTTTTACTGTTCACTCCACCGGGAACATTTTGTTGAATCCACATATCAGATCGCATTTCCGAGCTCATTCCCCCATAACCTCCATAACCGTATCCACCGTATCCACCGTACATATTGAATTAAACGTTTTTTGTTGAGTTTGATTTGAATAATGAAGATTAACGAAAAATCCGCCCGTATTTATACTCAACAATCGGTTGCATAAGATAAAAAACAAAATCTATTGATGCATAACGCAAATCGATTGCTCATTCTTCTCGCCCGCGCAGCCTCTCCCTTAATTATAATCTTATGACGTAGGTTTCGTTGATTACTCAAAAACCTTCATGAAGAATATTCTCGTATTTCGACTAATAAAAAAAGGTCGAATACTCGTTGTTCTCGAACGAATAAAATCTCTCCATAATTTCGTCACATTCGGAGATACGAATGGTAGAACAATAGTGACACTTGCTAACGAAATCACGTGTGTTAACCAACGGACTTGTGATGAACAAACTGATCATTAGAAATAAAATCATACAAATACGAAATAGAACAAGAACATCTCGTTGAAGTTGTAACCGCTGCAGACATTTTGAGTTTTATTTAATGTGAACACATACGATCCAACGGAGATCGTCAATGGAAT
>Ga0209960_1004272_pt1 | contig 11112 bp, 6 predicted proteins | sample ThiBiot_500_plan_2_FD_183947 | JGI IMG/M metagenome (GOLD analysis project Ga0209960, IMG submission 183947) | Wastewater bioreactor microbial communities from Cape Town, South Africa - Thiocy_expt_500_plan (SPAdes) | ecosystem: Engineered > Bioreactor > Thiocyanate-remediating >... | reverse complement strand
ATTATTTAGTCCCGCTTGTATGATAATTGATATTAACTAGTTCTATTGATTATGACAATTAATTAAAGCGGGACTAAATAATGAAGTAACAATATTTTTCTATCCGATTGGTTAGTCTTTCTAAATGAAAAAATATTTTACTTTGAGTTATCGGTAATTTGAGTGTGTAATATTATTACGATAATCTTCTACATTATTATTACATAGTTAAATTAGCGATAGCTCAAAATATAAAAAAATTTCGTTTAGAGAGACGCACCACCCAGATAGAAAAAAAAGTTACTTCATTATTTAATCCCGCTTTAGTTAATTATTGTATTTAACATAACTAGTTAATATCAATCATCATACAAGCGGGACTAAATAATGAAGTTTAATTTGAAAAAAGCACTTTACGAAAAAAGTGTGCCAAATAAATTATATAATTCATTAATGTGTTTAATTAATTATTAATATTTGTGATACCGAATTGTCTGAACTCGTGACGAGGAATTTACGCCGGCACGATGACATATAAATTCATGTAGATAGTTAATACATTTTAAATATTTATTAATTAAGATACTTTGATATAGCCTAGAAAAAAACACAAGTATAAAAATGTATATTAGCTTAATACATTTTAAATATTTCTCGATTAATTTTCTTAGGACCCATATTTAGGATAATTTACGACGCCAAACGGATATATAAATTCATGTACATTCTTAATACATTTTAAATATTTGTGATACCAAATTGTCTGATCTCGTGACAAGGAATTTACGACGGCAAATAAATAAATAAATTCATGTACATTCTTAATACATTTTAAATATTTGTGATACCAAATTTTCTAAACTCGAAACAATGAATTTACGACAATATATAAATTCATGTATGTGCTTAATATATTTTAAATATTTCTCGATTAAAATACTCTAAATACATTTAGTTACATATCGAACTGTATATTATTAACATGTACTAGATACTACATGACAATTTAAGTTAAACAAAAGAATAGATTAACTGCCTAGATTTTTTTGAATACTTTGCCCTACTTCTGATAGTATATTATTAACATATCTTAGATATTAGATGTGAATTTAAGTAAAACAAAGAATAGACCAACTATAAATTGCTCGGTTTCTCAATCCCTGATATCTGGCATTATAACATAACATCACCATGATCGATATTGTTAGTTTATTTAGGTTTTTACTATATTGGGTAGCTACCATAACAGACGAACCGACCTAATTTTTTTAGGCTGCTACCTTTAAAGTACCTACTACGTAGGTACTTTAAAGGTAACTACTATATTAGTTGGCGGACGCCACCCCGCCCCGCTGTAGTGTACTGTAGTGTAAACTACAGTATATAAGCCCGTCATTTAGCTAAATTGTTATTAAAAAACGAAGACACACCACCCTCTGGCTAGCTCTAATGGTTATTCAAACACGTAGCATGGTCCGATCAGTGATCGGTCAGAGCGCACACCATAACACTGGTCACACTATGGGTGTTTCACATTCAAAGTTAAAAACTAAATCCAGTCGATCAAAGTCAGTGATCACCAAGGTAGCTCGATCTGTAACATTTGGTCTTGATAAGTCTACTGTGGTAACTGGTCCTGAACCTATTCGTTTAAGACGTTATTACTTCAAACACGCAAGTATATCCAGAATGTATCCAACAGCTGGTCGTGTTGATCGTGTAAAGTTCACCTACAAGGGATTGTCTGAAAGCGACAAAGTCCGAGTAAAGAATATCGTTGAAGATGAGGACACAACTAAAAAGCTTGGAGAGTACAATGGGATTGACATTACAGTTGGGGACCTACAACAACTCAGAAATGGTCAGGTCAGTAATTCCATTATGGATTCGTATTTAGCTGCTTATGCAGAGAAGATTAACAATCCCAACATTCACTGCATGGATCTCCAGTTCTTTACCAACATTATAACAAGACAACATGGAAATATCCAACACCTACAAGTACTAGAAAAATCGTTGGTAGTTATCCCAATTGAAAGAAACAACCATTGGGTGTTAGTAGTTATGGACTTCGAACGTAGTAGATTTGAGTATTACGATCCACTTGGTGGCCAAACTAACCAGTACGTGGATTATATCAAAGACTATTTCGCAACAACAAGTCTAAAGTATGTCACTGACTGGCAAGTTATTTATCCAAGTGTTAATGAACAAAAAACTGGTGTCGATTGTGGTGTGTTTGTTGCCCAGTGGATAAGATGCAGATATCAAAATATTGACCTAGGTGTTGTTGTGCAAGAGAGAATTAAGGCCTACAGAAAACATATGTTGGTTGATATTCTTAACTTCTTAAATAAATAGGTATATTTTACTTGCATATTACTTTGACTAAACTTGTCTTATAAGTTACAAAATAAAAATATTATTAATATTATAAACATTTACCAAATAGAAACGTCTAAACTCAAAACATGAATTTACGACGGCAAATAAATGGATAAATTCATGTAGATAGTTAATACATTTTAAATATTTATTAATTAAGATACTCTGATATATCCTAGAAAAAAACACAAGTATAAAAATGTATACTAACTTAATACATTTTAAATATTTCTCGATTAATTTTCTTAGGACATATTTAGGCTAATTTACGACGCCAAACAACTATATAAATTCATGTACGTTCTTAATATATTTTAAATATTTCTCGATTAAAAATTCTTTAAATTCATGCAGAGGAATTTACGACGCCAAACGGATATATAAATTCATGTATGTGCTTAATATATTTTAAATATTTGTGATACCAAATTGTCTGAACTCGTGACGAGGAATTTACGACGGCAAATAAATGGGTAATTTCATGTACATTCTTAATACATTTTAAATATTTGTCGAATCAAATATCTAATTCTATTAAGTCATATAGCCGGTTTAACTTAGTGCAATCTTAATTTTTGAAAATTTCAAATTAAAGTTCTTAAGTGATCTTATTGATACTCTAGTTTGATTTATCTAGCGAAAAATGTTATTTTTCTTCCAAAGTACATAGGTTCAAGTATACAGGAGGGTTGATTTTTTTAAGTTACAAGTAAGAGAATGGAGAACTTTATTTTTCAATTTGTTTTTTTTACCAAGTCAAAGAAGAAATTTTTTTTTTGCTAAGTTAAAAAAAAAGAAAATTTTTTACAAAGTTAAAAAAGAAAAATTGGCGAAAAAAAAAGTTAAAGACTAAATAAAAGAAAGACTAAAAAATAAAAAATGTACCTGCAATAAAGAGGAACATAAAAATTTTCAAACTGATCAAATTTGAAAATGGTTTTGAAGAAGAATAACTTAAAGTGATCAAGTTCAAGTTAAACCTCATTCAAATGTCTTGCTTAGAATGCAAGAGCACTGCGCTACAGTTTGACCCATAGCCCAACACTATCTTCAACCAATCGACAAGAAATCCTGTCTCTCGAGGGTACGGAAGTGCTTAAGCACGAATTATGGTAACACCATAACTCTTCATCTGTGGTCTTCAGAAAACACACGTTTAAACTTGCTACCTATTGTCATTAACACCAAGTTGTGTGATAAACCATGTAACATGCAGCACCTGGATAGCCAGTAGATACACTATACAACGGTAGATCACTTTTGTTCTTTGGAGAACAAGTTTATGTAGGCTATAATTCTTTTGGAATCCAAAACCTGACATACCATACCATTAACTGTCAGATCAATTTCTGACTTAGAGGCGTTCAGCCATTAATTGACAGACGTAGACACTCATAACGGTCAAATCATACCAACGATTGCACCAGAGGTTTGATAAAACAGTTCCTCTCGTACTGAGTTTTATATTCTGTTGAGGTACAAAGGCCCTAATGGACCACTACTTGTCAGTAGGGTAAAACTAACCTGTCTCACGACGGTCTAAACCCAGCTCACGTTCCCTGTTAGTGGGTGAACAATCCAACGCTTTGTGAATTCTGCTTCACAATGATAGGAAGAGCCGACATCGAAGGATCAAAAAGCGACGTCGCTATGAACGCTTGGCCGCCACAAGCCAGTTATCCCTATGGTAATTTTTCTGACACCTCTAGCTTCAAACTTTGAAAGAGTATAAAACCGAAGTCTTACTTTTCACTAAAGGATCGCTAGGACACGCTTTCACGGCTAATATTTGTACTGAAAATATTTGTCAAGCAAAGCTATTGGCCTTGTCCGCTACGAAAGGTTTCTGACCTTTCTGTGCTTGCCTTTGTACACCTGCGTTATCTTTTAACAGTTGTGCCGCCCCAGCCAAACTCCCTACCTGAATCTGTTCCATATTGATACAGGAGCTTACCATAAACCCGGAGGAAAATGGCTTCGTCTAGAATAATACAAGAATACAAAAGTAAACTTGTACTTCGCTCTTTTATACGGTGAGTGAAATAACAGTAAAAGGCAGTGGTATTTCATTGTCGAGTTGCCCCTCCCACCTATGCTACATCCTTTTCGTTATTCCACAAAATCAGACTAGAGTCAAACTCAACAGGGTCTTCTTTCCCCGCTGACAAACCTAAGCCCGTTCCCTTAGCTGTAGGTTCGCTAGAAAGTAGATAGGGACAGTAGGAATCTCGTTGTTCCATTCATGCGCGTCACAAATTAAATGACGAGGCATTTGGCTACCTTAAGAGAGTCATAGTTACTCCCGCCGTTGACCCGTGCTTGATCGAATCTCTTCACTTTGACATTCAGAGCACTGGGCAGAAGTCACAAAGAGCCTGAACCCGTCTCGAGCCTAATCTCTTTGCTTTGTTTTAATTAAACAGTCGGATTCCTCCGGAATCTATCGGTTCTCGTTCGACAGCTTATTGTGGCTTGTTCGACATGACCCAGAACACCAAATCACATCTGCGTAAAGTCGTCCCCTAACCAGTACAAGAGCATGACGCTTCCTCCCTTTCCCCGAAAGTACTAGAGAGTCCCTGCCTTCTTTTGCACATAACCTTGACCGAGACCAAGGCGGCTAGGTTCTTACAATACCCAAACCACACTGTCACAAGAGCCAACCTTTGTACCGAGGGTACAAATCCATTTTGCCGACTTCCCTTACCTACATTAATCTAATTGGCCAGAGGCTGTTAACCTCGGGAACCTGATGCGGATTCTGGTACGGATCAGAGTATAGAAAGAGGAAGTAAACTTCACGAAAACGCCCCATTCGATTTTCTTTGATGCACAGGAGAATACTACACAGAACAAAAAGTGTCTGCCCTACCAATCCTCGTATAACCACTTCACTACTGAACGTATTTTCATGGTCACAGTTTACTCGCAATAAACTAGCGAAAGCCAGTAATGTCGAGCCAGAATTGTAAAGGAGAAAAGAGAACTCTTCCGAGACCCCCTGCACATGTCTCAAATAGCGACGCGACTTTACAGTCTCAAAACACCTAACCCAAAAGGACTAGGCTCCTTTCTATACCCCAGAGTTCAGGAATATTAACCTGATTCCCTTTCTGGTCTATCATAACTACCCAATAAGGGTATATACTAGGGTTTCCCCAAACCATTAGGACCGACTAACCCTTGTCTGATCGCCACACACAAGGAAACCTTTCCCGCTACGACCTTCAAAGCTTTACTGTCTTCACCATAAAGTCAGTTCTTTGGAATGCCATATTGATAAAGTAAACTCTATCTCGTTAGAATAGCTGCTACTACTACCAAGATCTGCACTAACGGACGCTCCACTCTTAATTACTAGATAGAGTTTCAAAGCAACCGTCACGCCTTCCTACTCATTGTTCTTTATATCGCAACCTAGAACAATGGCATGGGAGAAGCTATTTACTATGGCGCCATCAATTTTCAGGGCTGATTCATTCGGCAGGTAAGTTGTTACACACTTCTTAGATGATTTCGACTTCCATGACCACATTCCTGCTGTCTTTATGAATCAACGCCTTTTATGGTTTCCACTATGTAAATATTTGGCGCTTTTCCCATTTGCTAACGGTTCAACCCACTTTGCCTGTTCTGCTTACCAAAACACGGCCCACTTAGAGCCCTTATTTGTTATAAGTGTTCGAAATTCCGATGTAACACTTATTTCTTGCCTATTTAAAGTTTGAGAATAGGTTGAAGTCTATTAAACTCCAAGACCTCTAATCATTAGCTTTACCTGACATAACTAATATAGGTTCTAGCTATCCTGAGGGATATTTCGGAAGGAACCAGCTACTAGATGGTTCGATGAGTCTTTCGCCCCTATACTCAAGTCTGACAAGCGATTTGCACGTCAGCACCGTTCGAGACCCTCCATCAGAGTTTCCTCTGACTTCAGCCAATTCAAGTATAGATCACCATCTTTCGGGTCAAAGCATATATACTCTAACTCAATTCCACTTAACAATCGACATGCTCATGTTAATACTGGATTGGTCAGTATATCATATTACTATTAATACTAGCTTACTTTCGTTACGCATACACCATTACAATGGCTTCTGCTTGCACATACGCTTTACTCCTTGGTCCGTGTTTCAAGACGGGTCGGTTTCAGCCGTCATTGAGGATCAGCATTGAGAACAAAAACTCTTGAATTAGATATACTACTATAAACTAACTAACCCTACCACACCCTAACAAGCAGAGCTTATCAGGAATGAGGATAGGGTGTTGCCAGTAATACGGCGACATATCCTTAAGTTGGTTGTCCATCAGTTGAACATTCTACAAGTAGAATGATGCTGATCGAACTAGATAAGTACAACAATCCAAAGACTGCCTTGAGTATCTAGTCTCCTATAACGCGCTGATCACGCTTAATTCTTCATAATTTCAGACGCTTTTTCACCCACTTAACAGTGTACTTTTCAACTTTCCTTTACAGTACTTGTTCGCTATTGGTCTCTTGTATTAGTATTTAGCCTTGGAAGAAGTTTATCTCCCGTATCCAGATTGTACTTTTAAACAATCCTATTCTTGGGTAATCTTCGCAGTTGAATATGGAGTCATACGACACATGTACGATAAACAGGGCTATCACCTTGTATTGCATCCCTAAGGAACGTGCTTTCTAAACACAATTTTGTACATGCCACATCCAGGAAGACCACCTACACCCCACATCTCATATCAGCCTAAACCAACACGATTTAAGGATGGGCTTTTCCCTCTTCGTTCGCCATTACTGGGGGAATCCCTTTTGGTTTCTTTTCCTCCGCTTAATAATATGCTTAAATCCAGCGGGTAACCTTTCACATATGAGGCCAGACATACAAATTTGTTAAACGCGTATATCAAAAATGATATTCGCATAATGAATTCAATAGTACATAAATTACCATTAAACCAAAAGTATATTAGGCTGACACTCATACGTAAATGCCTTGCGATAACACGAGTGATATGCAAGGCGCGGCCTGCGTTCAAAGATTCGATGATTCACTGTTAGTTGCGATTCACATTACGTTTCGCCTTTCACTGCGTTCTTCATCGATACAAGAGCCAAGTCGTCCATTATGAAGACTTGAAAATTTTGGCTCATTCCTAAATAAATAGGAAATTACCAACCACATAAATAAAATAAATTATTATGCGAATGTGTTTGTTGCAGAAACACTAAAGGTTAAGTATAAATACTTGGCAACATAATATCATAAATGATATTACCATACAAAAACCCACAAAAATGATCCCTACGCAGGTTCACCTACGAAGACCTTGTTACGACTTCTCCTTCCTACAAACAAAAAGGTTCAGTTAATTTCCCCAAGCCAAAGCTCAAGTCCGTCAAATTCACCTTTTTGTTCCATCGGTAGGAGCGACGGGCGGTGTGTACAAAAGGCAGGGACGTAATCAATGCGATATAATGAATCGCGATTACTAGGAATTCCTCGTTCAAGATGGAATTCCAAACAGCTATCCCTGTCACGTTAATGTTTGAAAAGATTTCCCACTCCTTTAAGGAGAAGGCCAGTGAACACCGAAGTATTCACATTGTACTGACTTGTTAGTATTAACAGTGTAGTACGCGTGCTGCCCAGGGCATCTAAGGGCATCACAGACCTGTTATTGCCTTAAACTTCCTTACTCTAATATAAACGAAGTATTGTCCCTCTAAGAAGCAGGAACTACACCCGAAGATGCAGTTCCATATTATAGGTTTCAAGAAATGGCTCATACGAACCACTCCATAGAAACTGACTAGCCGTAAAGCTAGCCTATAGCCTAGTTAGTAGGTTAAGGTCTCGTTCGTTAACTGAATTAACAAGACAAATCACTCCACGAACTAAGAACGGCCATGCACCACCATCCAGAGAATCAAGAAAAGACTTTCAACCTGTCAATCATACCTCTGTCCTGTCCTGGTGAGTTTTCCCGCGTTGAGTCGAATTAAGCCGCAAACTCCACTCCTGGTGGTGCCTTTCCGTCAATTCCTTTAAGTTTCGGCCTTGCGACTATACTCCCCCCAGAACCCAAAGACTTTAGGTTTCCCTTGGATTCTGAGAGGATCTTAAATGGTTTCACTACCAATCTCTTGTTGGTATCGTTTATAGTTAGGACTACGACGGTATCTAATCATCTTCGATCCCCTAACTTTCGTCCCTGATCGAAAGAAGTGTATTGGACAATAACAGCTTTCGCATCAGAAAGTCATATGCTGGTATCTAAATTTCACCTCTAGCACCATAGTACTTGAGCCCTCTCCCTGCTTCACATTACAAGCGCCAGTGAACAACGTTCCTCCATTGCTGAAGGGCATTATTCACGGCTCCAAGACAATCCCATGCTAAATCATTCAAGCAAAACTGAGGATAAATCCCCATTAACAATGCCTGCTTTGAGCACTCTGATTTGTTTACAGTTGTACCATAAGGCCTTTACCAATGGCGAACCATTGGCAAGGATCGGACTACAGGTAAAAACCCACACATGAACACCCACGGACAAAGTCTATGGGGACACATGCCGCGGATATCAACCTCATTCCATGCAACCCCGTTATAACACGGAACTACATAAGAACGGGCTAACACCGAATCAAAACCTATAGTCCTTAGGTCAACTACGAGCGTTTTAACTACAACAGTATTAATATACGCTACTAGAGCTGGAATTACCGCGGGTGCTGGCACCAGACTTTTCCTCTAGTCGTTACTCTAATAGAATTTTAATCTAAAACCATTCCAAACTATTAGATAGTACCTTTCCACCAAATGGTGTAAAGTTGTTATTTCTTGTCACTACCTCCTCGAATTGAGATTGGGTAATTTTCGCGCCTGCTGCCGTCCTTAGATGTAGTAGCCATTTCTCAGGCTCCCTCTCCGGAATCAGACACTGATCCCCCGTATCCGTAATCGCCGTGTTTTACCCTTACTGAAACAACTTCAGCTGATAGATAAGAAACACCTCTTCCTGGCCACTAGTAAAAGCTACCCTACAGAGCCTTATTAAAACACTGTTTGACAAACTTTGTGTGCTTGCGCACTCCTAATGGTCGACGCTCCGGCCACTAACAGGCAAGCCTATTAGTAAACCAAGAGTTACAGTAGCGCGGTTTCCTCACAATCGTGAGACATATACGCTAATGCCAGTCAGCTTGCACTGACTCGTCACTCAAGTATTATCGCTGCATTTGACAAAGTTATCCTTGTAAATTGGCTTGCACCAAACGTACCAGTGGCTAAGTGTATAACTGTTATAATGAGCTGTCCACAGATTAACAATGAGCAAACTGCCGAAGCAGTAAAGCCTATGCCGATCTTACATGTGCATGGCTTAGTCTTTGAGACAAGCATATATTACTGGCAGGATCAACCAGGTATCAAAAATCGAACATGAAATCAAGCCATATAGGTGACTTTCGGCGAATATTAAAATAATATTCCCAATATTAAAAATTTTAGATATCCCCTCAATAATTAGATATTGCTACCTAATTATTCTGGTATTCATATTCCTAAATAATTAATATTGCTACTAATTATTTAGGGCGTTACTACCTAGTTTATTTAATATCTTTCATGAACGTTCGAAAAAGACACTCTGATATTAACATCTATTATAAACAATTTCTTTTCAGAAGCTTGTTTAAAAAAGTTAACATTAAAGACACTTCCAACGACCGATGTAGAATTGTAGCGATATGCTACCTACGTCCTGAAAAATGTTTTTGCAAGCAAAATGGGCCATTTTTCATTCTCCAAGGGAGAAGGTCATTTTTATTTTCTTCGGTTATTACAATTGAACAGAAAAAATTCAGGAACCACTCAAAAGTAAGATTCCCATACATTTGCAACAGCCAGTCTCTATTGTAAGATAGTTAGCACTCTCTTTCGAGAAGCCTCTAGACTGCGGGATTAGCCTGCTTTCACAGTACTACTCTACCAAAGCATTATACTGCATAACAGTATAGGACTTTTGGATTCGCCTTACAATATAGGTTTAACCCACCCGTATTTCTCTAACCACATGGAATAGGTCCACAGAAAAATACGTCCACGGCCGCGACCGTTTCATCTCCCACATAAGCGACACCTCCCCGTAGGGATACAATCAAGCAAAGTAGAGATTGGCAAAAAAGTAACGATTGCAAATATTAGATTTTTTTCAATTCTGTAAAAATTGAAGCGGAACACACCCCGACCTCTTTCGAGGATTTCGATGTACAGTTAATTCAAACAATACACCGGGAACAAAATAAGGTAATTACTACCACACTATGCTTCCTAACTTTTACTGCCTAAATAAATCTAGGCAATTAGTTAGGCTTGACCTAAATATTTTCTGACTTAAATAAATTATTTCATATTGATTTTGGTCATTTATGACTGACTTTTAGTCTGGGCTGGAGTTCCTACATAGTGGTCTATTCTGGACCACTATAGCCGAAAATAAAATAGTTAGTTTTTCGATCGCGTCGAAAAAAACCGAACTTCTGTAAATGAAAGTCTGATATAAATATATGTATTTATTCCTAATGTTATAATTAATAATCGTATTTTCAGTCTTTGAATACAAATATTAAAAATCTCAAACATAAATATTAATTATTTCAGCTAGTTGTAATAAATAATTATGTCTAAACAGGATACTTGCGGAGAAAATTATCAAAAAATTAATCGGGAAATATTTAAAATGTATTAA
>Ga0209960_1004271_pt1 | contig 11114 bp, 10 predicted proteins | sample ThiBiot_500_plan_2_FD_183947 | JGI IMG/M metagenome (GOLD analysis project Ga0209960, IMG submission 183947) | Wastewater bioreactor microbial communities from Cape Town, South Africa - Thiocy_expt_500_plan (SPAdes) | ecosystem: Engineered > Bioreactor > Thiocyanate-remediating >... | reverse complement strand
TTTTTTTTTTTTTTTTTTTTTTTTTTTTTTTTTTTTTTTTTTTTTTTTTTTTTTTTTTTTTTTTTTTTTTTTTTTTTTCCTCCTTTATAAATTTTGAAACAGATACTTGCAAAACTTCAAATTGTATTTGTGTGAAAAATCGCAAACCTTGTTCTGTTCTTTGTCATACTGGACCTTGTTACAATCAACATAATGTAGACAATTTTAGATTAACTAAAGAACCAAGAAAATCAAAATCAAAATCAAATTCAAATTCAAATTCAAATTCAACACCAACATCAAAATCAACTGTATCAACACCAATATTAAATGATTCAATTAATTTAAATAATTTAAATGAAAGTGAAAATAAGAAAGGATATGTGATACTTGATTTGGAAACTACTGGAAAATTTCATACATTTCATTCAATTTTGCAAATTGCTATTCGAGTTGGGACATTTCAAAATAAACTTAATGTTATGAAAACTTATGATTCTTATGTGAAATTTATTGGAGAAATCCCCTCTGAATCAATTAAAGTTCATGGGATTACAAAATCAAAAGTTCAAGATGCTCCTACTTTCGAAACAGTATGGAATCAAATTAAAATTTTATTTTTTTTTTTTTTTTTTTTTTTTTTTTTTTTTTTTTTTTTTTTTTTTTTTTTTTTTTTTTTTTTTTTTTTTTTTTTACTTTTTTTCTCTTTTCTTTTTCCTCACTAATAATGTTAAAATGGAATTTTTTGTTAAGATTGGTCACAATTTAAAAACCTTTGATTTTCATTTTTTAAAAACTACAATTGCAAAATATGGAGGAACATTGGAGCAAGACCTTCAATTACTCAACATTATTATAATTGATAGCTATTTACTTATAAAACAATTGAATGAAAATATTTTCCCCAATCCTCTTGAAAAAACTGAGAATGGAAATATTTCTTTCTCACAAGAGAGCATTTATAATTCATTATTTGGAAAAAAACCAAGAAACTCCCATACTGCAACAGGTGATGTTGAAAATCTGGAAAAAATTCTAAATTATCCTCAAATTTATTCGATTTTATTAGCAACAACTTCAACCCCATCAACAACAAAAAGATCAAGAAATGAAGAATTTAAATCAAATAAGAAAAAGAAACTTCAAGAATCAAGAACAATTCAAGAGTTACTAAAATTTGAAGATCAACCAAGAGAAAATCTGAATATATGGAAGGAATTCCCTGTTGTTGATGAAAAAAAAGTTTCTATTGCTCTTATTAGAAGACAAAAATTATCAAATGTAAATGATCTTAATTTTGTATTAAGCCCTCAAGCAATTATTTTGTTAAAAGAACAACTTCAATCAAAACCAAACGGTAAATATTTGATCAAAATATCTAATCAAAATTTTCCTCTTAGTAGTCTAAAGATATTTGAAGAATCAACAAAATTGATTCAAGAAATTGAAGAAATGGAAGAAGAAAAAAATTGGTTCAAGAATTTTAATTCAAATCAAAATTTTGATGTTTTTTGGAAATCAAAAATTTATGATGATATTATTAAATGTGGTGCTAATAATCTAACTCTTCAAGATCTCAAAACTTTGGTTAACAAAAGATGGTTGAATGATCAAATTATTAATTGCATATTTGAACTTATTGGTATTTTTTTTTTTTTTTTTTTTAATTTTTTTTTATTTTTTTTATTTAAAAATTTAATTTTTTTTTAAAAAAAAATTAAAAAAAAAAAATTTTTAAAATTTTTTTTTAAAAAAAAAAAAAAAAAAAAAAATTGAACCTTTATTAATTAATTTTTGTTTGATTTTACAAAAAAACAAGAACATGAAGTAAAAGAGGATCATCCACAGATTATGGAAAGAGTTGTCGTTTTAAATTGCTTTTTTTTTGAAATTGCTTCACAACAACAAAAAGAACTTCCAAAGTGGAGAAAATTAGAAAATCAAAAAGTTGACGAATTTGTGATATTTCCTGTGAATTACAACAAGTGTCATGAAAAAAAAGTTTACGTCATTATAAATTTCGGGAACATTGGGAAAATTAAAAAATCATGGCGGATTTCTGTTGACCGTTTTTTTCCCTTCCTCTTTGACTTCTAACGGTTTGTTTGCTTTTGTTTTATTCTCCCAAGTTTTCTTATTTCTCTCCTCATATAAGTTTCTTTTTCGAAATGATTTGTAATCACCTACCAAAAAAAAAAAAGATTTGTAATCATCTCGAATTTTCTTTTTGTAAAAATAAATCAATAAATACTCCCCCCAAAAAAAGTTTTTTTTTTTTTTTAACTTTATTCTCAATTTTTAACTGTTAAATCTTTGATCAACATCCTTCAATTATAAAGTTATATTTTTTGAATTCAGCTCAAATTTTTACATCGATACATTAACATTTCAAGACTTCGCAAGATTTCGCAAGAATCAAAAAATGGCTTTTTTTTGCTGCACTTGTCACAAAACCAAAGAAACTAGATATTTAAGAAAAAAGATAAAAGTAGAAGGAAAAACAACGACTGGTCTCTGTAGACAATGTTTCTTAGAAAGTAGAGCTCAAGTAAAACCAGAACCTGAGAGGAAGGAACTTGAAACCAAAGGTAAACCTCAATATCAAACTAAACCAAAACCAAAACCAAAAAGATACCTCAAGAAATATTCCACTCTTTGTTTGAAAAGAAGACAAATAATTTTAAGAGAAGCTCAAAACTATTTGAACAATATCTCTCGAGGAAATCTCAATACTTTGTTATTTGATCTAATAAAAAAGTTTTTTGGACAAGAATTACACCAATTTTCAAATTTGAAGAACAACATCCAACAACTTTTTTCAATTTATAAAGACCTTTTACCTGAACCATCCAGAATTGCAGCTCTATTAACTCTTGGTTTACCTCTAAAAGAAGCAGAAAATCTTACAAAAGTTCCTAGACCATCAATTTCGTGGGGAAGATCTCAAATTAATAATTTAAGTTACTTTAGATTTCAAACAGTAATAGCTCCAAATAAACCATCAGAAGAAGAGTTAAATTGGTTTAAAGATTTTGCTTTTGAAATTGCACCTGTTCGTTCTGGGACAGAAAAGGAACGAAGAATACCTTTCAATACTTATTCAGAACTTTATTTGATTTACAAACAAAAAGCTCAAGAAACTGGACATCCTGTGAGAGTCATTTCCACAATGATTGAATGGCTCAAAGAGCTTAAAATCAAAAAAAATAAGTTTGATAGGTACAGGTGCGAAACCTGCTATAATGGAAGAGTGGCAGAATCAAACCTTAGAAAGGGGATTCAGGACCAAGCACTTATCCAGTCAATTGAAAAATATCTCCCCCATCAACAACTCGTTCAACATCAACTAAAACAATATAAATCACAAAAAGATTCGTTGGATAGTCATGAACTCCTCTTTGTTCATGATTATTCAACAATCCACGAATTTTCAAGAGAAAAATATCGTGATCTTTGTATTATGATGTTGAACCAAAACGAACCGAAAGTATTTTTTGATAATTTAGCAGTTGCACCGCATGATTACAAGTTTACTCAAGCAGCTTGGATCGAAACAATTAAAGAACTCATTCAAACCCAAAAATTGGATCAAAAGAAAAAATTAATTATTTGGTCAGACGGTGGATTAAAAACTAAAGAAAACATTTATTTTTTTTCACAAGTAGCAACTGCATTTCAACTTAACATAATATTGAACTACTTCGCACCCAACCATGGACATTCAGAAGTGGATGGGCATTTTGGTTGTGGGAAAAGGCATTTAAGAAATTCAGGAAATGATGGTCCAATTACAAACTCCAATCAAATAATTCAATCTTTTTCTAAACTACCAAACACTCTAACTAAACAGATTGTTCCAGTTAACACACCTCTTCATCTCAAACCTTTAGCACAACAAATTAGAAAATGGTTTGAGTGGTGGATAACACCTTCAGGTCAATTGTTTTGTCGCGAAAAAACTGGACAAGGTTCTTGGGTACAACAACATTTTGTTCTAAAACCTAATGTTTAAATAAATAAATAAATGTTTTTTCAAGTTTCTTGTTGCTTTTGTTTTGTTTTGTTTTGTTTTGTGAAGTCAAAGTTGGGAAAAGAGAAAAAAAAAAAAGTCCATGTTTTTTTTTTTGTTCCTTTTTTCTATTTTAATTTATAATGACGTAAACTTTTTTTTCATTGGATTGTTGTTGTATTTAACCTCAAAAATTCCATGATCTTGATATACGATTCATTGGGAATTGTGTTCAGTGATGATAATATTCTTGCCACTCTAAAAAGAATATATTTGATGTTTAATCCGACTTGCTCAAAAATTGTTATTAATGAAAGAAGGGAGCCAAAACAACAAGATACTTCAAGTTGTGGAATTTTTTGTATTGGCTTCCTGGATTATTTTCTACATCAAATTATTGGGGAAGAGAGATTAATTCTATCTCAAGATATGGTTCAGCAAATTCGTTTTAATTTTTTAGTTTGTTTGTTGGTAAACCTATTAGATTTATTTATTTATTTTTAGTAAAAATAAAAATAAAAATAAAATAAAATTAAATAAAAAACTAAATAACAAAAACTATAGAAATATCAAATCCAACAAAATGATGATTTAAATTTAGATGATGGATTCAAAAGTGCAATGGATGAGTTGTTGGATGATTTGAAGAAGGATTTGGACGATCTATCAGAGTGATGAACTCCATTCTGGATTTGTATATTTTGTATATTTGTATATTTGTATATTTGTATATTTGTATTGTATTGTAATTGTAATTGTATTTGTATTTGTATTTGTATTTGTATGGATCATTGTTCATTGTTGTAAACCCTGTTTTGAAAAGTAGAAAAAAAAAAAAAAAAAAAAATTTTTCATTTACCTCACAAAGCGAAATGAGAAAAAAAAAAAAAAAAAAAATCGGATGTTTATATACTTGACGGGGTATTTATACTTGCCTCCACGTGGATACGCCACCACCTTAATAATAGTTTCACAATTTCAATATGTCCTTCCCTGCAAGCAACATAAAAAGGTGTCCGAGAAATATAGAACGTTGTTTTATCTTCATTATTTGCTTTATTGATATCAACTCTATTATCATTTAATAATAATTTCACAATTTCAATGTGTCCATTTTCACAGGCAATCCAAAAGGGTGTTTGTGAAAGAGGATCTCTCCAGTTTGTGTTAATTTGTGAATTTTGAAGTAGTTTTTGAACTTCTTCAACTCTTCCATCTTTACAAGCTTCCCAAAGTTGTTTTTCCATTCTGTTTATATTAATTAATTAAAGCTCCATTTCAAAGTTTTGTAATACAATACAAAAACAAGATATTGAAGACCAAGATCGAGTTACACCTGTTTAGTCAGAATAAAATAAAATTAAAAAAAAAAAATTTTTTTTTTTTTTTTATTACAGATTCTGGACAATTACATGTTTGGAGAATCGAGACTTTACTGTACAAATACCAATTTTAAATTGAATTGAAGAATTTTATATCAACAATTAATTATCCTTTTTGAAATCCAAATATTGATCCGAAAGAAGGACCACAAGTGCAAAGAGAGAAGCAGCTTTACCAACTTGAAATATAATTAAATAGAAATTAATATCAACATCAAAATTTGAAAAAAAAAAAAAAAAAAAAAGTCCATGTTTTTTTTTTTGTTCCTTTTTTCTATTTTAATTTATAATGACGTAAACTTTTTTTTCATCTGATTTTCGGGCATAATTAATTGATTGATTGAATAAGCTTATTCGAAAGTCTTGAGTTTATTCATATAATAACGAAAAAAAAAAGAAAAGAATTCTAAAATTGTTGCAAAATTTGTTGAATTCTTTTTTTTAAAAAGGAACATTATAATGTCGATCATCAACAGTTAAAATTGGGATAGTTGGGAGTTCTGGAAAATGCTTTGGGTCTTTGGTTTGAATTTTTAAACAAAAGTCAGAATCTCCAAATTTTTCAAGACGATAGATATCAATATTAATAGACAAGGCATCAGCGAGTAAAAATAATTCAATTTGTTCAATTCCAAGATTCTTTCCAATTTGAGAAATAGAATTCTTCATTAACTCCTCTGGATTTTCCATCCCTTCTCTACAAAATAGAATCATAACAAACTCTCGAGGATCTTCCCCTGAAAGAAATGATTCATGAAGCTTGATTGAGTGAACAATCATAAGTAGCTTTAATGCTTCCATCAGTTTTTGATCCACTTCTTTTGTAAAAAAATCTCGAACGTCTTCAGCTCTTTGGTCAGGATCTTTGATTTCAATAAATCTTTGAAAGGTATCTAACAATAGTTTCATTTGTTCATCTTCATTTTTTGATTTAATCCAAGGATTCTTATTTTTGAGCTCAATAAAGTCAATGGGGTCAAATTTGAGAGCGTTATCAATTAAAATGAGCAGGCTGAATAGAGTTGCCCTCAAACCACAATAATTATCTCCTCTGATAACAAAAAGAGAGGAGTAGTTGAGATCTTGAAGATTCTTAATTCCTTCACGAATTGTTTTTGCTTTTTTTGTATCACCTTTCCATTCAAACTTTGAGTAGTCTTCTAATTTAATTTTCAATTCAATTGTTTCATCATCATTTTTTTTCCTTTTTCTTGTTTGTGAACACATTTCATCCAATTGATCAGTCATTTCTTTTAAAATCTTTGGTAATTTGGTCGTTAACTCCTGTAATTTTTGACTTTTATAAAAATCGGTTGAATCAGAAACAAATTTTTTCATCTCTCCCCAAGACTTTTCCAATTCATTAAAGATTTCCTCAAAAGATTTTTGGTCCCATGATCTATATCTTATTGAGTGCGCTTCATTTTTTGCTTGATATACGATATTTCTAGCTTCACTATTTGCTTGATCTTTGATATGTTTAGCATCCTTATTTGCTTGATCTATAATGTATCGAGCATCTTTCTTTACTTCCTCTAACTTATTGCTGGCCTCCTCATTTGCTTTCACCTGTTTTGTTAAACTTTGAATTTTTGTTTGATGAAAGTGATTCTTCGTTTGACTCTCATTATATTTTTTTTCCCATTCATCTCTGTCTTTTGATATGGCTTCAATTCTTTCCTTTAGTTCTTGTATTTCCTTGCTCATACTATTTATTTTGTCTTCCTCTTTGATTATAAGGATCATTTTATCTTCATTGTGTGAATCAACTTCCATCTTCTCTTCCTTTCCTTTTCCAAGTTTTATTGAATTGAATTCTTCTTTTTTATCGACTACAGTTTTAGAGTTTTCTTTTTCTTTTTCTTTTTCATTTGCTTGGGTTCTTTTAGCTTGCTTGGTGCTTTTCAGAAAGCGACACGTTGAGTCAAGTTCTTCATTTTTTTGTTTCAACTCATCATTTTCTTTCTTAAGCCTTTGAAGTTCTTGTTTTTCATCTTCATCCAAAGAATTTTTCTTTTCTCGTAACTCATATTCTAATTCCTTCAATTCATTTTTTCTCTCCTCGATTTTGAGTTCTAATTCTTCCTTTTCAATTTTCTTTTCGGTGCAATGTTTTATTATTTCAGAGGTTCCTAAATGTCCATTGCCTCCAGTGAACTGCTGGGGGATGTCAATCTATAAATTTTGAATTTTAAATTATGTTCAAAAAAACAGAAAAAATCTTTCTTCAAAGAGAAATTAAGAAATTAAAGTCAAAACAAGAGAAAGAAAGTAAACAATTTTGTGGTCCATTTTTTTTTTTCTGGTTTTTTTTTTTCCTTTGTTCTTTGAAGCAAACCTCAAAAACTTTCCAAACAAACAAAAACAAACAAACAAACAAATAAAAAAACTTCAAAAACTTTCATTTATTTTACAATACACCGGAAAAAAATATATTTCTGATTCACTAATATTCGATACTATCTATAATTTTAAATACATGGGTTGAGTTGTGTTGAAGTCCATTTTTTTCACACGATTCACAAACATTAAAACTGGGGCAATTGATACAAGAAAATAAGAGTCCACGAATTTGATTTGAGCAAAGATCACAAGATATTTCATGGATAAGATCTTTAGCTTTCTCTGGTGCCTTTTCAGTGAATTCTTGGAGAGTGAGGGTATTTGGAACCATTGCTCGATAAGGTTTTGCTTTTTCCCATTTAAATTTTGCTCCACATCCATTTTGAATATTTCCTCCATGCCAATCTCTTCCACAAATCATTTTATCACAGCCTTTTATTTGAATTCTTATTATTTTTATGACTTTAAAACAAGAAAATAAAAATTTAATTATGAAAAAAGAAAGAAAAATTAAAAATTAAAATAAAATAATAAAATAATAAAATAAAAGGAAAATAAAGATTCAAACCTTCCATTTTTTCAATCCATCTCCCACAAGTTGGACATCCTCGACATGACTTTGCTTTTCTTTCTTCATCAATCTTTAAAATTTCAAAATTCTTTAATTGAATCTCTCTTTCTTCTTGAAATTTCTTTCTAGCAGCTTCAAATTCTGATAGATTTTGATTATACATATCTTCTTTTTGGCCAAGCTCTTTCAAATAATCATTCCTTCCTTTTTGAAGCCAAGCAAACCAATAATGTCGAAGTTGTATAAATTCTTCACAGGTTGTTCGATAGTGATAGTTTTCTCGACACATGGAGCATAAAACTTTATGACAACTCCAACATTCTGATCTCTCTTTTCCTCTTTGTGATGTGGCCATTACAAAACCACAAGGACATTGAATATATCCAGGTTGATTTAATTGCATTTTAAAAAGCATTTCATTGTATTCATCCTCTTTTTCTGGAAATAAAACTCCAATTTCTTCTAATGAGAGCTCTCCTTGGCATTCAAAACATTTTGCAATTGTATTTTCTTCAATTGATTGGCTTATCATATATTTTATACAATCTAGACAATATTCATGATGATTTCCACAACCTAAGACTTGAAATTGAGATCTAGGTAATTGATTACAGCATATTTTACATTCAATTTTTCTTGATTCTAAAATGAAAAAAAAAAAGAAGAAAGAAAAGTGAAATCAAAAAGAAGAAGAAGAAGAAAAGAATAGCAAAAGAATTCAAACCTTCCATTTCATTCATTTGATCGTAGAGGAGTGAGAGAATGCCTTCAATCCCATTAGGAGGTCGATAATTTCGAAGAATACTAAAGATATAGTCCTTTGAAAATTTATGATTCGTTTTTTCATTAATTAATACAAAATTATCTATGGTATCATATCTAACATTTTCTTGATCTAATTTTTTCCAAAAGTTAATATCAATCCCATCCAACAGGAGACCAACAACACCATTAATTCCAATATTCACATCTGCATTTCTTAATACGCATTGAATCTCATCTATCGAGTACTTTCCTTCAATTGTTTCATAAATAATTTTACTATTTTGGTCTGTGAGTAGAGTTGAATTTGAAGGTAACGTTGTTGGAGTTGCCATCGAATCTCTTTCGAATGAAGGACTTCCTTGATTTTCAGGTCCTAAGGTAAACATGGAGTTGTTCTATTTGTTTATTTGTTGAAAAAAAAAAAAAAAAAAAATTGGTTGAGTTGAGTTGAAATCAATGAATTTGAATTCAATTTGAATTAAAACGAATACTTTTTTGGACTTTTTTTTAAATTCAATTCTATTCTTTAAAATATCAAGGGGAAAAAAAAAAGTGAGTGCCGAGCAGAAAAAATTAATTGCCAAGTCGTCTTTTTTTTTTTGAACACCCCCCTTTTATTCAAAATTTGTGTATCCTTTTCTCATCTTTCATTTATTTCTATTTTTTTCTTTCTTTTTTCTCTTACAATACCAAATATTATTTAAGTTTTTCCATTAGCATCTTCTCATCCATTTTAGATAGATGAACTAAAAGTTCGATTTCGGCAAAACATAAAACAAAAAACAAAAAACAAACAAAAGTTCGCCATGTTTTTTAATTAGCACTTGCCACTTCATTTTCAAGTTTCTTTCGTTACAGTATTTGACAAGGTATTTTTTTTTTTCTTTCAAAATTTGATCTTTACTTTTATTTATTTATTTATTTATTTATTTTTTTTTGAAAAAACAAAAACAAAAGAATATCAGAACCCTTCTTCTCTTAAATACATTTATGATATTGAACTGTATTGTCAAAAGCTTTTGGGAAATTGAAACGAAAATAATCCATTCCCTTTAAACAATAATTGAACATTTCAAATTTAATTTTCAAAATTGGATGTTTTGTTTATTTATTTGATGCTTTCTTTCTATATAAGAAGTCCGTTACGTTTAGTTGGTACACAATACCTCTGAATTTAAGTTTTGTTGCAATAAAATCTATTGCTTGGTCCAATGTTTTTTTTTTTTTAAAAATATTATACTCCTTAGTACCAATTTTCAACGTTTTTTTTTCTTCATAGCGACGTTGCTTTTTGATCCTTCGTGTGAAAAACTAAATGAATAAAATTTGGAGATGTAAAAATCCCAAGTATGCCTTCCACACCGTTTATTTTTATGATTCTGAATCAAAAATTTTGCTTGCCAAGATTTTGTTAATCATATAGTACCAAACTCACCTGAATTCCAAAAATGCTTTGTGTGATAAAGTATAATTTAGAAATTCTCATAGCAGGTCATTTTTTCCCCACTTTTCTTTTCTTTACTTTTCTTTTTTTTACTTTTCTTTTTTTCTCTAATTCAGCTTTCTGAAACTAGATTCTTCCAAAAATTAAAGCACCCTATGAACATCTTTTACCCAAATTGATGAGTTTTATTTCCTTTTTTCTCCTTTTTCACTCGTTTAACTCAAACCTAACATTATTTTTACTTTTTATAGTTATTTAGATGGTCTTTGATACTTTTTGGTGTTTTTTTTTTTGACAAAAAAATTGCCAATGTCTTTTTTAGTTGTTTGTAAGCAAAAAAACAGTATAACGTTTGTAAATGTTTGGTTTTGAATTTATTTTACAATTACAATACACAAAAAACCACTAGTTTTAATTTGGATGACTTGCTTTTGAATACACTTGATAGGAACTAAAACAAAACTTGGTTCTGGTAGATCTTGTGCAAACAAATAGTGGATCTTCAGCCTCATATTGGAATGCTCTGTTAGAACAAGATCCTCCGTTTTTTAGACAAAATTTCTCAACTCTATCCACTATTTCTTTCTTTCTTTGGAAAGAAAAAAAGGATGCCATTCATCA
>Ga0209960_1004270_pt1 | contig 11115 bp, 11 predicted proteins | sample ThiBiot_500_plan_2_FD_183947 | JGI IMG/M metagenome (GOLD analysis project Ga0209960, IMG submission 183947) | Wastewater bioreactor microbial communities from Cape Town, South Africa - Thiocy_expt_500_plan (SPAdes) | ecosystem: Engineered > Bioreactor > Thiocyanate-remediating >... | reverse complement strand
AAAAAAGAAAAAAAAAAAGAAAAAAGAAGATCAATTTTTTTTTGAAAAAAATCCAAAAAAATAAAGAAATAAAGAAATAAAATAAAAAAATACCAATTAAACCAAGTTGATTTCTTAATCTTGATCTTGTCAAATTTGGATTATTTTGAAATTGTTCCAATAATTCAACAAAATTTGTTTTTCCACTGATTCTTGCAAAATCCAGAGCTGTATTTCCATTTTTATATTTGGCGTTTAAATTAATATCTTTTCCACTTGCTAAAATATAATTCACAACACTAATATGTCCATTATAACAAGCGATGATGAGAGGTGAGACTCCATCATCATTTGATATATTCACATCAACTCCTTCCTCACTTAATAATAATTTCACAACCTCAGTATTTCCAACACCAGAAGCAATTAAAAGAGGCGTTGCTCCATTCTTTCTTTGTGTATTTACCTCAATTCTCTTATCATTCAATAATGCTTTTATCACCTCAGTATGTCCTTTCTCACAAGCAATCCAGAGTGGTGATTGACCTTCACTATCTACTCTATTAACATTGATTCTCCTATCATTGATTAATAACTTCACAATATCAATCTTTCCATTCTGACAAGCAACATAAAAAGGTGTTATATTATTCTTATTCACTTTATTAATCTCAACTTTACTGGAATATAATAACATCCTTACAATAGCAATGATTCCTTTTTCACAAGCCACAAAAAAAGGTGTTTTTCCTTCATCATCTGCCTCATTAAACTCAACTCTCTTATCATTAAACAATAACCTCACAGCTTCAACTCTTCCAAACTGACAAGCAACATAAAAAGGTGTTGCATTACTCTTGTTCACCTTATTAATCTCAACTCTTCTATCATCCAACATTTCCTTAATAATTTCAACTAATCCTTTTTCACAAGCAATATGTAAAGCCGTAGTACCATTCTTGTTTTGATAATTAGGATCAACAGCTGGGTCAAGAAGAAGTTGTTTCACTTCATCGGGTTTACCAGAAGCACAAGCTACTAATAGTTGTTTCGACATATCACTGGAGAGAGAAGCAGAATGGGATGGGAGAGGAAGATCAAAGAGAAATCTAAATTAATTTAATTAATAAATAAATTTTGTTTCTTATTCTTCTTTTTCAAACCCAATTATTATAATTAACTGATTAACTTTTGAAACAAAAATTCAATTTTAATTCAATTTTAATTAAAAGTTTTGAATCAGAGTTGGGATTGAATCAATTGTTTGATATAATTAAGAGAAGATGAAGTATATTTCCAATAAAAAATCAATTGATTAAGATTCGTGAGTTGATTAAGAAAGGCTTGATTAAGTTGCAATCTTTCGAATGTAATACTTGAATCAAGTTGTTAGTCGTCAAATACATGAAACTAAGTTAGTTAATAAAATGTTAATGAAATCTTATAAGGGTTCTATTAAACAAGAAGAATCAGAAATAAAAGAATTTTTAAAAAAAAAAAAAAAAAAATGAAAATCAATTATAATTTTGGAATTCACAATGTCTCGCCTTTCCAGACAGCTTCTCATTGCTTGTGACCAAGGGAGAACAAATGAAGTGAGATTCTTACTTTCTCAGCCCCATAACGTTGATCCCAACTTTCAAAATCAAAATGGTTCAACACCTCTTCATGCTGCGAGCCATAATCGACATGCTGAGATTGTGCAAATGTTATTAAATGATAGGAGAGTGATACCAAATGTGCAAAAGAATAGTGGTGAAACACCTCTGTTTGTTGCTTGTCAGAATGGACATTCTAAAGTTGTGGAAGTTTTGTTAAATGATGGAAGAGTGGATGTGAATAAAGCAGATAGTTATGGTTGGACACCTTGTTATGTTGCTTGTAGATTGGGACATCTTGAGGCTGCAAAGTTGTTAATCAATGATGAAAGAGTGGAGATTAATAAAGTGAATCAAAATGGTGTAACACCACTCATGATTGCATCTTTTAATGGATATGTTGATATTGTGAAATATATTTTAGCTTGTAGAAAGGAAGTAGATGTAAATGTAAAAAATAAAAATGGAAATACAGCTCTGAGTTATGCAAAGGAAAATGGAAAAACAAATGTTGCTGAATTATTGGATTTATTTATAAGTGACCCAAACCCAACAAGGTCAAAATTGAGAAGATTCTTTGGTTTACCTGGTAAATATTAAATATTAAATTTTAAATTTTATTATTATTATTTCTTCTAACTGAATATCATTTCAATTTTTTTTCTTTCTTTGTAATTGACTACAGAAGAACAAGAAAAAATTATTTATGAAGAAGAAAATGAAATTGGGGAAGAAGAAGCAAAAAAAATTCTTGAAGAAGCATTCAGGCTGTCATTAATGAAAAGAATGGGAAAAGTAGAAGCAGAACTTCAAGAAGATTCTGAAGAAGAGGATGAAGAAGACGATGAACCAAAAAGTATTTCAATGATTTTCAAATTTTGTTATAAAGATTTCTTCTTTTTCTGGAAATTAAATCAATCAATCAATCAATAATAAATAGCTGTAATGCTTAAAATCAAATATAAGAACAGATTGTACAAAATGTTCACAACAACAAGAGATCTTACAGAGTTGGAAAATTTAATTAAATCAATGATTAAAATTGAAATGCGCACTGAAATTGTTTTGGAATTTGAAGAGGGTGACGAAGTCTTCGTTTTCCATGACTTCCATGATTTAGCTTCTGGAATGACTTTAATAGTTGCACAACTTGGTATTATTATTATTTTTTTTTTTCTATAGTAAGTGAATTATTGATATTGGAAAAAAAAAAAAAAAAAAAAAAAGAGAATCAAATTGATTATATCCAACTCAAAAATTGGAATAGAATTGTTTTTATTAGTCAAGGATCAAATTTAGAATTTCAAGTTGAAATTGACCCTGATGAAATTCCACCTCAAATTGAAGGAGAAGTTATTAAAATGATGAACAATTTCTCAAAATCTAAAACTTGCACAAAGTTTAAAAAAATTGACCCAAATATTATATTTCAATTGGATTTTATGACAAGAAACAAAGCAGAAAAAGTATTTGAGGAACTTGTTGAACTTCTTGAATCCAATCAAGAATGAAAGGATGATTGAGAAGACCTGAAATATCTTAACCAAGTTTTCCAAGATTTTTGTGAATATTAAAGGAAAATTGTTGTTTTTTTTTTTTTTTTTTTTTTTTTTTTTTTGGAAATAATGTTGAAGAGAATGGAATGAAATTACTTTGATTTCTATAGAAAAATTTGTCAATAAAGAAAAATCATAATGATTCATTTATTCAATTTTTAAATTAAGTTCTCTCCAGTGTACAAGAATAGCTTCAACAACTTTCATTTGTAAAGAAACGTCAAAGGTTTGTCTGGTATCTGCATTTGGTGGAAGTCCAACGATTGAGGGTGCAAAACAAGCTGCAATATTTCTGATTCCCATTTTGTTTAAATGACTATGTTCGGCAAGTCTTTTATTTATTTATTTATTTATTTTATTTCAAGAAAGAAGAAGAAAGAAGAAGAAAAAAGAAGAAAAAAGAAGAAAAAAGAAGAACCTCATCAAATGATCGAATAAATAAATTGAAGTATGAAGATGAGCAGGGGGTAGTGATAAGAGTAATTCTTTAAGTTGTTCTTGTTGCATTGATTGGTTTTGAACTCCTAATAAAACCAAGATTTTTTCTCTTTGTTTTCAAAAAAAAAAAAAAAAAAAAAAAAAAAACCTGTTAATGCCATCCATGAATCATATTTTTCAAAAGTTAACAAAGGATCAGGTAGCTCTCTAAAGAAAAGTTTTAGAATCCCAGCAAGAATATTAATATCACCAACTTCTTCTGGAGATATTTTTGTCCCTTCAGCACCAACTTTAAATAAATGAAATTCAAAAAAATATATATATTTGAAAAAAAGAAAAAGAAAAAAAAGGAAAATAAACATGTTTGAAATTGTTCCTTTAAAGCTTTAACTTGACTTTGAGCTCCTGCTAATCGATAAAGTCCTTGTTCAGCCAAACCATCTTTTTTTATTTTTATTTTTATTTTATTTTTATTTTTCTAATTTGTTAAAATTTGAAGGAAAAAAAAAAAAAAAAAAAATTAGTAACCTCTGTTTTCAATTTCTGTAATAATTTTTTCTACTAATAATGGGACATTTCTTTCATCTCTCATTGTAACAAGATGGAGAGGGATGCAAAATACTCCAATCTGAAAGATAAAAATTCATAAAAAAATAAAAAAAAATAGAATCCATGAATTGAAATCAAAAGAAAAGAACAGAATAGAAAAGAAAAGAAAAGTTAAGATAAAAAGGTACTTGAGAAACTTGACGGACAAGAGTATTGTTTTGTTTTGTTGCCACAATATGAATTGTACCATGTGGTCTAAGATGAATTACTGTGTCATGGATTTGACAATTTGCGAGATTCAAAAGAGAATATTTTCCCTATTTTGTTTTATTATTACGTTATAAAAGTTATTAATTAATTAATGATAAAGGAATAGAAACCTCTCCCAAATCAGAACTTTTGGTTTTAAGAGGTTGATGATCTTTGACTTGAAATTCAAGTTGATTGCCATCTTGAACAGCTATTTCAAAATCTTCAAGCCAGAGAGGATTTGAAGCTTTTGTTGAAACCTTGAAATAGGGAGAAAAAAAAGATGAAATTAAAAAATAAGAATATAAAATAAAAAGTTTACTTTAGTTTTTGCAACCCTTTCTCCATCTAATTTGATTATACAAAAAGCTTTTGGTTCTTCCCCATCACCTTGTAAATTTAATCCTGAAACAACCTTTTCATTTATTTTTATTTTTTTTATTTTTTGGGTATCATTTAATAAAAGGAAAACAACAAAAAGAATAATTAAATACTTGTAAATTTATACTTCCTGTAAATGTCATTTGAGGAAGTGGACTTTCTATGGTGGTAGATTCAATGATTGCTGAAATGATATTTTTTAATTGATCATTATCAACATCGTTATGAATTGCACGATTAAGTGAATCTATCCATCTAAAAAAGAAAGGAAAAGAAAAGAAATATTAATTTAAAATTCAGAAAGAAAAAAAAAAGAAGGAAATTTTGAAAATTAAATACCTAGTTCTTTCAGCAGGGGTTTCGGCTGAGAATATAAAAACTCTTCCTGTTTCTGCCTTTGGAATTAATTCAAAGTCATAACCTAAAAATTTGATTTTTAAAAAAACACAAAAGGAAAAAGAGAATTTAAAAATAAATAATTAATCACCTTTTTTGTAAACTTGTGTTTCTTTTACACTAACAAAATCACTCAAATTAATGGTTCCATTTGGAGGACTATTTCTTGCAGGAGCAAATTCATTTGAATAATAATTAACAATTTTCTTCTTTGTATTAAATACAAAGTATCGTTTTTGCCAATTTTTTTTCAATTTGTTTGTCCATTTATTTGATTCTCCCCCAATCTTCATTAAATATCCTGTTATATTTAAATTTTCAAACATTCCAAAATTTAAAAATAATTCTAATTCAGAAGGTAATTGTGAATTAGAATTCACAAATGCGGATCTAAATTCATCCCATTCAATTGAACCATTTCCATCTTTATCAAGGAGTGTCATAATTTTTTGAAGATTTTTAGATGAAATTGATTTCCCTAATTTTTTAAAAATTGATTCCAATTCTTCAGGGCTAATACTTAAACTTCCATCAGCATCACATGCATCAAAAGCATCTCTTAATAAAAGCTTTTTTTTTTTTTCCATTTTTAAGGGTGAGATTCAATAATTTAAGATCTTAATTTCAAATATTAACCTCTTTTTGGAGAGCAAAAGAAGGATATTGAGACGTAAGTTCATTTATATAAGCATTAGAATTTGTACAAAAGTTCCAAGCTGCTTCTTGAAAGATTTTTTTGACTTGGCTAATAATAAAGTGATATTAAATGTTAAAAATTTTGGAAAAAGAAAAAAAAAAATCAAACTTTTCATCATTTTCCCAATCAAATTGATAATATTGAGACTTTAAAAGTACAAAAAAGTGAGGTTTGCCGTTGAGAGTGACATCCACTTTAGTTTCATTTTGAATAGTAACACTTTGAGGGATTCTTCCTTTTGAATCAAATTTTCCAACCAAATCTTGAACCCAATTAACCTTTTTTTTGTTTTAAAAAAAAAAAAAAAAATCAGTATAAAAATGAATAAAAGAAAGGAAAAAGAAAGGAAAAAGAAATAGAAAAAAGACTTGGGAAAATTCAGTAGAATCACCATGTTGTGGGAAATTGGTTAATAACTCATCAATTAATCGTTGTTTAAAGTAATTTTTTTCTGCTGTGATTCTTTTTTGAACAGTCACCATATTATCTCTTGTTGTTTCCTAATTAATAATGAGAAAGGATTAATCATTAATGAGAAAAAGTAAATAATGCATACTAAATAATAGAAAAGTGAAGAAATTTTTGAAATGAAATTACTTTGGTAAAATTTTCAAGAGTTTCTTCTAATCGAAAAGATGATTTCTTAACCCAAACTTCATACATGGCACTCCAAATTTGATCAACTTCATTTGTAATTTTCTTTGAATATTGTTTTTTTAAAGATTCTGGAGATTCATCTGATTCATTTTCTTCTTCAAGATCAGAAATATTTGAAATCATTTGGTTTACGACTTCTTGAAGATTTAAAATAGCTGAAACTTTTCCATTTTTCTTTGTAACTTCCCAATGTAATTCATATCCTTGATTGCCATGATCAAGTTCTACTCCACTCTCGATATCATAAAATTTTGGAAGAGATGCCTTAAATATAACTGTTCTTTTATTTTCAGAGATTTGAACATCAACCTTTCGAATACTATAGAAATTAAGCTTGGAATCAGAACTTGAATCCTAATTTTTATGATTTTTTTTAAAAAATAGGTATAAAAAATTTTTTTTAATTTGAAAAGAATATATAACGATTAATACACGAACCTCGTTTGTGATTTGAAATCCAAATGAAATAGATAAGAGGTAGAAGCTTGAATCTTTGAGTTGACTTAAGAACACTGTTTGAGCCATCTGTCCCTGAATTTCTCTATTTTATGACAAATAAGTTAAGTTATATCTTAATTAATAGCTTTTTGATAAGTTTGAATTGTTAAATAAAACATTTTTTTTTTAAAAATTTGATCAATAAATAATAAAATTATGAAAGATCTCTATTCGAGTCCAAAATATTGGATACGGCTTTTTAATAACTTTTTATAATTGTTTCATGATAAATTATTCAATAGTTCAATACTTCAACAAACTATTCAAAACTTTAATGAATCAATCAATTGCTCTCTATATCTTTCATTTTAAGTTATAATTCAAATAAGAGAGAGATCTTTTCATCAACACCTTTGTCTTACAATTACAATCCTCCCTTATGTCTCCTTTTCAAACAATTATAATTATTAAAGTTTTTATTTTTACTTTTCTCAATAAGATTTACTTATTCAATAATTGATATGAAGTTGATGTTAGAAATTGTATTTTTTTTATAAAGTTGATATTAGAAGAAGATGTTGTTCTTATTGATTGTTCAATAGAAGTTCGTTACTTATTGAAATCTCTTAATGAGTGAATTATTGAGAAAGGAAGGTTTGACTTTTCGTTTTTGGATTGCCTGCAAATTTTTCTAAAAGGAACACACTGAAACTGAAACAGCAAACACATCTACCAACAAACTATCAACTCAGTTACTTCTCTAATTTCAATAAGATTTCTATTATTTTACTCTATGATTTATCAAATCAGTTGAAACATTCAAACTTTAAAAAAAAAATCAAACACAAACAAACAAACTTTGCAATTGAAAATTGGGTTGAATTTTTTTTTTTTGTTCTTGTTAGAATTCGTACATCATACTCGATTAATAGGTTGAGATATGATTTAAAGTATTTAAATAAAGAAGCGATCCTTCTCCAAGTTGAACAAAAGCTTAGTCTTATTCAACAACTTAAATATACAAATCATCAGGAGCCTCACTTTCAGGAAATCCTGGTTCAAATGAAACCATCAAAAAGTTCTCATTATTTTTCTTCATGCGAATGTCCAGGCTATTATATCTTATATTGAAAGAAATAGCAAGCTTGCAATCTATGTTTTAATCGGTTGAGAAATATCATATCCTTAAGAAGTGTCTCATCCAATATGAAATAATTATCTCCATCGAAACAACTGAGGTCACTTTTGTTATTGACAGATTGGACACCAAAGCCATCATGAGATAATTTGATAGTGAGTTGTCGTTTCTGTTCATCGCCAAAATAGTAGTTATAAATTGTCGCTCTATAAGTATTGAGGTGGTTATATTTATAAAAGAAGAAAGTCTTCCTGTCAAATCTTTCCGAGGTCGCGAGTAGATTGGAGATGGGATATTGTTCATTGAATTGTTTCAAAACATTGTCATGCATTCTTATATCTTTAAATAATTTGATTGCTTCTCCTCCACCTCCTCTATTTTCTGGATGTATTAAATGGCTTGATAATGAGGCAAAGGTTCGAGCAGAGGCATAAAGACGAAACATCACTGAAGAGAAAAAAAATTAGCAAAAAAAAAGATGACAGAGCGAAAAAAAAAAAAAAATTGTCACCAAAAACTATGACTGATAATAAACTTGAGAAAGAGACAGAAGTTGGTGTTGGAAGTTCTATAGATCGCAAACAGACCTAAAAAAAAAAAGAAATCACAGAAGAAAAAAGTTAAGACAACTTATTTGCAAAAAAGAAAGATATCTTTGAGGAAAAAATAGGTCGCTTTGGGAGAAAACTCTAAATTTATTAAATCTAACAACATTTAAAAAACAAAATAGAAAAAGAAAGAGGGGAAAAAAAAAATCATCTATGCTTGAATTGCTTCTTCTTTCACTTCAAAAGCTTTATAGGCTCGAACTTTTTGGAGAAAGAGATCAAATAAGTATTCAGAATCTTGAGGTCCTCCCATAGATTCAGGATGAAATTGAACAGAGGAAATTGGTTTAGAAACATGTCTAATTCCTTCATTTGAGCCATCATTAATATTTCGGAAGTAAGGAACCCAATCAGATGGTAAGGTATCTTCTTTAATTGCAAAGCCATGATTTTGAGAAGTAATGACTCCAACTCCAGTTGTCAAATTTAAAGCAGGTTGATTATGACCACGATTTCCATGTTTAAGTTTATAAGATTGAGCACCTGTTGAAAGTCCAAGAAGAAGGTTTCCCATACAAATTCCAAAGATTGGGGCGGGGTCTTTCTCCATAATTTGTTTTTTCAAATTATCAATTGTGATTTGACAAGAGGTTGGATCTCCAGGTCCATTTGAAATAAATAATCCATCATATTCAACTTTTGAAAGATCTGTATCCCATGGATAGAGATGAACTTCTGCTCCTCTTTTTGCTAAGCATCTAATAATATTATTTTTGACACCACAATCAATCAATCCAATAACAACATCTCCACCTTTATTAAAGACTTGAACATTCTTTGTGGAGACTTCAGAGACCAAGTTTCTTTCATTTGGATCCTCAAAAGGGACGACCTCATGACCAATATTAATACGTCCAAGAGATGAACCATTATCTCTCAACATCTTGGTCAAAGCTCGAGTATCAACATCACTTAGTGCAGGGATATTATGTTCAATACACCATTCAGATAAAGATTTGACGGCATTCCAATGGCTATATTTTTCAGAATAATTAGAGACAATGATTCCATTAACATGAATTTTCTCTGATTCAAAAAACTTCAAGATTCCAAACTCATCTCGTTCATTTCCAGGTACTCCATAATTTCCAATTAATGGTTGAGTGAAGACCAAAATCTGACCTTTATAAGAAGGATCTGTCATTGACTCTGGATATCCAACTTGAGAGGTTGAGAAAACAAGTTCTCCACACATAGATTTGTTTGCTCCAAATGATTTTCCTTTAAGAGTTGGTCCATTTTCAAGCTCTAAACTGGCTTTCTTTTGTAATTGTTGTTGTTGTTGCGTTGTAATAGAAGCAAAAGATCTGAGACCGTTGAATAAAGTCTTTGACTTGAAATTATTTCCAAGTTTTATAAAACTCATATTGGATCAAAAAGTTGTAGTTTTTTGTAAAGAAAGTAAAAGTCAAATAAGTAAAAAAGAAATATAATAATAAAGTAATAATAGTAATAATAGTTTTAACAATTTAACGATTTCCAAATCTGATCAGAAAGATAATCTTGACAAACACACTCTGATGTATGGGAATAAGAAATCATAATGGTAATGATATAAAATAAAGGGAAAAAAACTAATAGTTCATTAGACAAATATTGAATCTAATAGAATTATAAGAATTATTAATAAATAAATAAGAAGAATTATAAAGTTCCGAAAAATAAAGTGTTTGGAAAAAATTTAAAAAAATGAAGTTTTTGTTGGTTGTTTTGTGCGGTTTATGTGAAAAATAATAACTTTTTTAACAAGTTTATAACAAAATAAGTTGAAAATATTCAAAAAATATAAGATTTTGAAGGATTTTTTAACAGATTTTAACAAGATTTTGAACGATTTTAAGAAGATTTTAAAGATTTTAAAAATTTTTTTCAAAGTTTTTTTTTGTTTGAAAAAAAAAGAAAAAAGTCCTATTTATACGTTTCTGATGAAAATGAAAAAAAAAACCGTCATATTTATACTTTTTCTTATCTTTTGTTTTAGATTAGATCATTATTTATTTTTCAAGTGATAGATAATCGATTGGGAATCGAGAAAACGGTCCAAATTTTCGTGAAAAGGAAAAAGGTATAAAAAGGAGAATTTTTTTTATTTTTTTTCGTTTTCATTTTTCAAAAAAAAAAAAAAACATGGCGAAAAGGAAGAGCACATGGTTTGAGTAAAAGGCTTTTGGATCAAAAAAATCAAGGCAAGTTTAGGTCTAGTTGATGTTGTTGTGGTTGTTCATGTTGATTATGTTGATGATGTTCCTAATGTCATGTCTTGTTTTCCCAAGATAGCTGTTGTTGCGTTTATTAGTTAGTTATTCTTGAGTGAAAAAAGTTAGCAAGATAGCAGGTAAATTTCTTTTTTTTTCTTCTTCTTCTTCTCCTTCCCTTTTTTTTTTTTGATTTATAATTTATAATTTTACAGTCCCTACAATCTAAACTCGAA
>Ga0209960_1004268_pt1 | contig 11125 bp, 17 predicted proteins | sample ThiBiot_500_plan_2_FD_183947 | JGI IMG/M metagenome (GOLD analysis project Ga0209960, IMG submission 183947) | Wastewater bioreactor microbial communities from Cape Town, South Africa - Thiocy_expt_500_plan (SPAdes) | ecosystem: Engineered > Bioreactor > Thiocyanate-remediating >... | reverse complement strand
AAAACCATACAACAAAGAAAAAAAATAAAAAAAAAAAATGGTGGAAAAAATATGGCCAAAAAAAAAAAAGAAAAAAGAAAAAGGATGTTCAAGGCATCTTTTGTGCTTCTTAGCGGTCTTGTCAGGTAAACTTATTCAATTTCAACATCAAAACAACTCCTCAATTTTCAAAAAACATATTACAACAGTCAGCAAATCTGTTTTAATTAGGATAGATTCATGACTTTTTTTTTTTTAATGACAATTTTGAGATTTCATTTTTTTTTTTTTTTTTTTTTTTTTTTTTTTTTTTTTTTTTTTTGTTGTTGAAAAAAGCCTCCAATTTCAATATAATGAAATAGAGAAATTTCTTTCTGATTCTTTTTTGATTTTTATCTTTAAAACTTGATTGATTAGAAAAGTTATTATTTTACATTTTTAGAATTCATATACTTTTTCTTTAATCCCACAATTAATTTGGTTCTTTTTTCTTTTTTCATTTTTATAGTAAGGTTCCTTGGAAACTTAATCAAACTCGTAAAGCTAATGTGAGACAAAGACTGAAGGAAGTTCAAAGTGTTGTCAAAGCAATTAAAGCATCTGGGGTTTCTATTAAAGCTTTGGTTTGATTTCTTTTAATTCCTTACTTTTTCTTTTTTTTTTTTTGAAAAAAAAATTATTTAATGAATCAGAATGCCAACTAACATCTTTTTCCCAAAAAATAAAATTCTATCATGAAATAAATATAAAAGGATAAAGTAGTAGAATATAAGACACCAAAAGAGAAATATTTCATAGAAACTAAACTTACAATGTCAAATCCAAGAGGACATAAAGGTGTTCATAAAATTCCTCATTTTACAAAAGTACCAAGAGATTTTGAAAGATATCATGAAAAATAAACTTGTTTTCTTTACTTCCCCTTCACATAATGTCATTTGTATGTAAAACTTTCTTTAAATCAAAATCAAAATAAAAAATACAATATAACAAAATTGATTTATTTTTCTATTTTTCAATTTTTCAACTTTCAACAAAAAAAATTTTTTAATTCTATGATTTTATGCAAAAAAAACCAAGTCCTTGTCTAGCGAGACTTACTTCCTTTTCTAAATTTTCTTCATCTTGATGAGACCATTTTACATCTTCCTCTGGAATTATTTCAGTATCATCAACTGCTTCAAGTTTCGATAACTTTTTGGATTCAGTTTTTTGTTCTAATAACCTTAGGTTTTTTAAAGATTAATCAAATTAAATCAATTATGACAAAAAAAAAGTGAGAGTTAAAAAATATATACTTTCTTGCTTGGATAGCTTTTCCAGTTCCTGATACGAGGATAAATAAAGTATTCTTTGGTAAGGAATCATACACTTCAAAAATATTGCTATCAATATTTTTTGCAAGTTCATCTATTGAAATATCATTATTGGTTCCATTAGCTTCATTTCCTAAAGAAAGAACCAATTAATAATTTTTTGAATTCAATGTATCAATTCTAGAAAAAAATTTCTTACTATAATAATTTTCAAGGGATAGAAATCTTGAAAAAATGAAATCATATTTCGAAGAATTTTCTTTGACATATTCTACAACCTTTTTTTTTTCCAAAAAAAAAAAATTGATCATTACTTTTTGATTCAAATTCAAAATTTCATACCGAAGAATCTTTTTGTGTTGGAAATGAAGTTGCAGGAGGGAGTCCAAAAGTATTGCAAATATGTTGAGTATCCATAATGGCAGTTGTTTTATTTCCTTCTTTTAATTTAAGAGCGAGACGAATGCAATCAGCATGAATTTCTCCAAAAGTTGGACCTTGAGAAACATTTATGAGTTGGATTTTTTTTTTTAATTCGATTATAATTTTTACCATTTTTGACTTTCAAATTAACAAGCATCATTGCTACATTAGCATCTTCAATTGAATCATGACCTGATAGTTCTTGTTGAATGTCTTTTTCTAAATATCTTTGAGCAAGGTATTTCAAAGAAGGTTTGTAAGGAGGTCCTCTAAGATGATGATAAATCAATGCTGTATCAATTACTCTTTTATGAATTATCTTTTGTTTTGTTTTAAAGAAAAAAAAGTTAAACCCCAAAATTTTAACATTTTGTTTGCTAATATTACTTTTAGTGCTCTTAAGTCATTTTCTAAGGAATGTCCAATTAAAATTGTCTTTGAGGAAACATTTTTAAGAAAAAAATTTTGAACATCTTGAATTGAAGTGGTAACATTTTCCATCATTGCTGGAGTAATTCCACTATATCTACAAGCAATCAAGCAAAAAAATGACACACAGAAAAGAAAAAAGAAAAGAAAAAAGAAGAAAAAAAGAAAAAGAATTAATTAAAATTACCTTGTATTATAATCTAGAATTTGATCTTTTGGGAGAACAAAAGAATCATAAACTACTTTTAAATTTTCATCAACAATAGAAATTCGAGTTAATTCAAGTCCGTTTTTTGTATATGACTTTTTTTTTTCTTAATATTAATAACAAGAAAATAAAGAGAGGAAAATCAACCATTTCACAGTCAATTGCCAAAGCATTGTAAGGAGATTCAAGTATGGAAGAAAGTTGAATATAATCTTTAAATTCATTTTTTTGATCCTCATTAGATACAATTGGATATAGATTTTCAATTAAAGTTTCTTGGCTTAATAATAAATCATGTATTGTGATTTTTTCTTTTTTTTGTTGTTGTTGGTTTTGTTTGGAAAATGCACGTCATTTGAATATTTGAAAGTAAAAATATATGGATTACCATTTTTTGGTCTTGATGAATATACATCTGAAGTATATTGATATTTTTTCCTTTCTTCTTTTGATAAATTATAGGTTAACAGAGTTTGATGAGGTGAAAATAATTTTCGTTTATCTCCTGCACATTGAACTGGACAAGAAATCGGAAACAATTCTTTTGTTTGTTCAAATTTCTAAGAATATCATGAAATAAAAAATTGGATCCAATATAAAAAGAAAAGTGAGAACTAAAAATCACATCATAAATATCTTGAGTTAATTCACTGACCATTAAAGTTACAACAGATTTGACATTATACTTTCTCTATAATAAAAAATCCAAAATTTTATCCTTGTTTATTTGCAAAAAAAAAAAAAAAATTCTTCTGAAAAAAGTGATATTACTTTCACTAAAATCCATTTTGGTGCAACTCCATCTGATACAATCCAAAGTATTAAATCTTTCACATCCTTTTTTATTTAATTTTATTTTAACTTCATTCCCATCCATTTCTAAATCAATCCAAATGTTTTATTAATAATAAAATCCTTACTTTCAATTTAATTCCATGAGGGTAATCCGATGGTTTAAATTCAAGCTCAGGTTCAAACTAAAATCAATCCAAAAAATATGAATTAATCCATCACAAAAGAAAGATCTCAATAAATATAAAATCTCAAACCTTCTCTGCTTTTTTCTTGAGCTTCTTTTCCTTTTTCTTCAATTTCTTTTCTATAGAATTATTTTATAATTTAAAATATTAAGAATCAATCAATTGAATCAATTAATGAACGAATTAAATGAATTACCTTTGACTTGGAGTTCTATATCCTCATGGGTTCTTGGCCTCTTTGTTTCAGGTTCCTCTTCCATTTTTCAAATTCTCAATTGTAATTTTTTTTTTTTGTTTATTCCAATTTGCAAATACTATTATTAACCAAGGATTTAAAGAACAAAGAAATATAAAACTTTGATTGTCAATTAATTTTACAATCACTCTATTGAATCTCCAATAATTGAAAATTGGAAATCTTGTCTTCAACAATTAATTTTTTTTTTTTTTTTTTTTGACTTTTGCCATGATTTTTTTCGATTTTCTTTCCATCAGTCTTTTTTTGCTCAGTTTGCTTCAAGAAAGTTCAAGGAATACAATCAATCAATAAATATACAATGGGAGGGGATTATAAACAAGGGTTATGTGAAGAAGAGGAATAGAGGGAGGGCTTGAGAAGAATCAAAGATAACTAACTCATCTGAAATTTCTTCATCGGGGACTGAAGTTTTTGTGATTGGAAATGCTGCTGAAAGACGTTTGGAGTGGACTAATAAAGATTACAAGCAATGAGATGGATGGATGGATCAAGGAAAAAAAAGAAAATTAAAAATTGGAAAATAGTATTTAAAAAAATGGAAACCTAATGTATAATGAGATTGATAACCAGGAACTCTTGATTTCCCAAGAAGAGATTCACCATTAGATTTCATACTTGGTTGTTCAATCAAAGGATAAACGTTTCCAGGTGTGATAGCAAAAAGAATTATTGCTTTAAATGATTGTCCTTGATTTTCCTTTGAATTCCAATAAGCATATCTTTCTGAATAAGAAAAATCACTTGTAAAATATGAACCTGTTTTGAGAAAGAAAAGAAAAATAAATGAATTTTTTCAGGTCAGAAAAAAAAAAAAAAAAAAAAAAATCAAGTCAAACCATTGCCAAACCATCCACCACTTTGATTTGAACCAATTCCTTGTTCACAAATTTTCCAAGCTGACCTTTCACTTGTTCCTTGAAACATGAAAATAATTGGGAGCTAATAAAAAAAGAGAGAAACAAATAGTTCATTGAATGGAATTATTTTTTTAAAAAAATTAGAAAAAAAAAAAAGAAGAAAAAAACTTGAGTTTCATTTATCAAACGATTGATCATGAAAGATTTTACAAGTCCTCTAAAACTTTCCATAATCTTATCTCTCAAGTCTTTATTTTTGAGTGATTCCCAATGAACACTTTTATATTTTTGAGGTGATAATCGATGTTGAATTAAGAGTTGTTTTCGATATTCCTGAAAATTTTTTTCCAATTGTTCGTTTTTAATAGCATAAGCAGATTTAATTGACTTCAAATCAAATTTCATTGCACGAGATAAATGCTCTAAGTTTGTATAGCACGGGTGAGAATCAAATTGGATTTTATTGGAATTTTGAAATAATTGCAGAGTTTGGTAACCATTTTTGAGTGTCCATGTTTCATTTTTGCAAAACAAATAATCAGTAAAGATATTGTTCAATGCTAAAAATAAATAAATAAATAAATAAATAAATAAATAAATTAATAAGGAAATAAAAGAAAATAAAAAAGAAGCTTAATTTAAAATTTAAAATTGAATATATAAACAAATAAATTACTTGTTTCTTCTCCTAATAAGCTAGCAAAATCTTTCTTACATTGATGAGATTTTCCATGACAATCTAGATATTGGTAATGACAATTGATGTCATTATGTGAACCTTGTTCTAGATAAATTGATTTATTTGGTCCAATTTTTAACATTGTTGAATCAAACTCAATAACTTGATGACAATCACTACACTGAATTACTTCTTTATAATCTAGACCTGGAAAGGCTGAGAGTGAAATTTGAATTTCTGTCAAAATTTTTTCCATTTCAGAACCAAGCGACATTGTATCATTATCCTCAATTTTGATTGAAATCATTTTTCGTTGATTATTTTGAGTATTTTCCATTTCTTGAATCTGAAAATTGGTCTCTTTTCTTCGACAGACTCTTACAAGAATAGAATTGAATAGTTCATCAGGAAGTTCATCAAATGTTATGACTTTTGATAAAGATTGATCCAAATTTGAATTCAGTCTATTTCTCATTTCAAGCACAAACAATGGAATAATTGGTTGATCTTTATCAATTAAAATCATGTCAAAAGATTCCAAGGCACTGTAAATAAATGGAAGATCCTTTTCGATAATATCCTCTTTTAACTTTGTGAGAAAGTCTTTTCCGAAATATTTTAAGATTTTATTTGCAATTTCATGTGGTTCTAAGATCAGGAAAGGTTTATTACATCGAGGGAAGTAAAAACATCTTCCTAATGATTGTTGAAATTCTAAACTTGGACTCAAATTCAAGCTTCCATTCTCTTGTTGATCAGTTTCATCCTCACTAGAAAAAAAATCATTTGACATTTCTCGAAGTGCCAAAGGACGTTTTTTTGGAAATGGGTTCAAATTTCCATTTGTTCTGCTCATTATTTGATTCTTAGTTGAAATTTCTTGGAGGGGAATGATGTTAGAATTTTGTTTTTGTTCCTTTTTATACTTGTCAATATTTGCTTGAATAGTGGTTAAGTCCTCTGGATAACTCTCACCCATGTATGAATGCGTCAAGGCAGTCTCTTGAATTTTCCTTTTTAAATTTTCAATACTCATCTTTTCATTGAGATTAACATCCAAAATTTGATAGTCAACATTAAATTCAATCTTACTGGCGATTTGAGAAACAATTTGAGATAGATCTTCATTTCCTTTTCTTTGAGTAGCAATAATGAGAATTGAAAATAAAATTTGAACAGGTATTGTTTCTTTCTCAGGGAAATATTTTTTGAGTTTTTTCAAACTATTTTTTAAATTCTTCCTTCCATTTTTGGTTGATGGATTCCAAAGTAATAATAAAATTGTTCTCATATTTACAGAATATAGGTGAAGAAAGTTAAAACTATTTTTTGTTCCTGGAAAATCCCAAATTTTATAACTAATTTTTGCATTTTTTTGACCATCATATTGAGGATTAAATATATCTTGATGAACATCTCGGGAATTAATTAATTCATGATTAATTTTTTTGGGGTGTTCTAAAGGAAATAAAGAATTGATTAACGAGGTTTTTCCAACCTTTCCTAGTCCCATCACAAACATTTTTGTTCCAAAAGAAGATATTAAATTTATGGAAGAATATTTCATCAGAGCATATTTAATAATTTCATTAGTTCCTCGCCTCTGAATTTCAATTGGAATGAGACTATAGCTATAGATTCTGTTTTCGAGTGGATGATTCTTAAGGCCACTATTTTTAATTTTGATTTTATTTTTTTAAAATCTGAAATTTCAAAATATTCCATTAGATTTCCAAATCAAAAAAAAAAAAAAGAAAAAAAAATAACGTGATAGATTTGAGTTGGTTCTTTGCTTTCCGATTTTTTAAATTGTCAACAACTGCATCAACAATTTTGAAAGTATCTTTGAGTTTCAGCTTACATCCTGTGAGACTTTATGAAAATTTTTATGATTCGAAATGTTGGGGAAAAAATCAATAAAGAAATAAAGAAATAAAAAAAAAATATACTCGAGTAACTGGAGGACATCACTATTTTTAATAACATGTGCTAACACTTTTGGTCCATCTGGTCCAATGTCCATATCTTTAATGCTAAATTTATTCAATAATTTTAACAAAGAAAAAAAAGAAAAGATAAAAAAGAAAAGATAAAAAAGAAAAGAAAAAAAAGAAAAAAGAAAAGGAAAGAAAAGGTAAAAAAAGAAAAAGAAAAAGAAAAGAAAAGAGAGGATCAATCTTAAAATCAACGTGATTGTATTTAGTTTTAAAAAACATTCTTTGAAATTTTCCATTGGATCAACTAGACATTTGGAAAGCCTTGGATGAATAAAATATTTAGAATTAATTTTTTGAAGAAAATATTTTACAGTAAGGTGTTCTTTTTTTTAGTTTCCATTAGTTTTGTAATTAGGAGCATATCTTCTTTTGTAATAACTTGATTTTCAAATTGAGCAATTCCAGATTCAAAAACACTTTCAATGTACTTAGTTCTATGAGTTTCTGTTTTTTTTTTTAAAAAAAAAAACAGAACATAAAAGAAGAAAAAAAAAAAAAAATTACTATCTTCCTTGTATCGAGCAATTTTATCACGTATACCTACTGAAAGTTTTTGTGTATTTACTAATGTTTTATCATTAAATAAGATCTCCGTATTTATCCATTGATGTTCGAGAAAAGCATCAACAATCTGTGAAGTAATCTCTTCACTCTTTTTATCATTATTTATAGCCATTGATAAAGCAGTTACTCCATTTTTTGTTTGAATATTGACATCTACTCGATGAGATGCCACTAATAGTTTTATTATTTGAATATCTCCTAAATCAACAGCAAAAAAAAGTGCAGTTACTCCAGAACTTTCAAGAATTTTATTTAAATCAAAACGAAATTCCTCTATTAACAACTTCACAACTTTAACTCTACCTTCCTTCATTAATTTAACATCCTTCTCTTTCAAATTTATCGGAATCCTTGAACAAGCATAAAATAATCCATTCCTTCCTCTTGAATCTTCAGATGTTGGATTATTTGGACCCGCTAAAAACTTCTCAACAGCATCCGAATCTCCTCTAAAGCAAGCAACCCTGAAATCATGACCAAGAATCACATCTACGTCTTCATTCTTATTCTTTTCTCTCTCTTTCTTCTCCTCTTCTTCAAAATTGATAACAAAGTCAGCTTCCAATTCCTCGAACATATCTTTTTTAACTGTTTTTTTTTTTTTGAAAAAAAAAAAGAATTTTTGGGGAACAAAATAAAGGAATCAAAACAAATAGAAGTTAAAAGCTTGAAATCAAAATAAGAATCTACCTCTATCCTTGTTATCAAAAATGAACTGGGAACAGGATCCGCAATCCCCAATCTCGAAAGGTAAAAGTGCAAAGCTTGTTTGGGATCTCAAAACTGTTTCAAAAGCTGTTTTTTCCAAGTTTTTTTTTTTTTTTTTCAGTTTTTTGCAAAACAATTATCCTTCTTTCAAACGCTTCAGATTCACTCATTCATACATATAACTCATAACTCTATTAATAATATTGTATTGTACTGTATAATTGATAGGTTAATTGAATGATATTTTCAATTGAATTCGAAAAACTAGATGTTTTTTGTTTTTTTGAAGGATTTGTTAGTTTGTAGAAAAAGAAAAGGCGATGTGGTGTAAGGGTTAGCACTTTGGACTTTGAATCCAACGATCCGAGTTCAAATCTCGGCATTGCCTCTTAATTTTTTTTTTCACAATTTTCACAATTTTTTCATTTCTTTTGTTAACTTCCAATCCTAAATGAATAAGTTGAAAAGTTTTTTTCAAATGGTGAAAATAATATTTTGTTTTTCACATTCACATTTTTAATTAATTTTTTTTCAAAAAATACAACAAAATAGAACACACACTCTCTCGTTTTATGCTTTTCCTTTTTTAAGAAGTAGATCCTTTTTCCATTGAGGTAATGCATCCCATTTAGCTTGTTCTGCTTGTTTTGATTGATCAACAGCATCTTGTTCTTGTTTCTTTTTATTCAGTAAATTTTGTTTCCATGCAGGAATTGCAGAATTATTATCATTCTATTAAAAGAAGGAAAAAAAAAATGATTGAGCAAGAATCAAAAAGAAGAGGAAAAAAGTAAATAAAATAAAATAAAATATAAATAATATATAAAATATAAATAAAATAATAAAAGAGAACGTTTGCAGGTGCTTGTTGTTGTGATTGAACTGGAGTAGGTTTTTGCACTGGAGTGGGTTTTTGAACTGGGGTAGAATTTTGAACTGGAGTTGAATTCTAATTTTTTTGTTTTTTTAAAAAAAAAAAAAAAAAATTATTTTGGGTCTGATCAAATAGAAAAGAAATAGAAAAGAGTACAAATGAAGGGGAAGAAGAATATGAAGGAGTAGGTGATGGATTAGGCCGTGGTTGCATTGGTGGACTTTGCTATTTGTTTATTTGTTGATTAGTTTTCATTTTTGATATTTTCTTTTTATTTTAATTTTTTTTAAAAAAAATTACGAATCTATTTGTTGGAGGAGGAGGATTATTAGTTGTTGGAGGGGGGTTATTCGTTGCTGGTGGTGAAATAGCACCCTTTTTCATAAGTTGTTCTCTTTTCCAGGCTGGGAGAGCTGCTAATCTTGCTTCTTCTGCCTTTTGTTTATCAAGAACAGCTGATTGCTCTTGTTCCCATTTCTCTCGTTCTTTATAAAATTGGAGTTGTTTTTTTAATTCCTTTTTTTTTAAAAAAAAATTATTAATATTGATTGTAAGAATCAAAGGGGAAAAACAAATATGATAACAAGTACTTTTTCTTCCTTCCAATTTGGTCTTGCTGCCAATTTGGCTTCTATTTCTTGTTTTGAAGGGGTACCAGGAGGAATAGTTGGTCCACCATCTGAGACTGGTTCTGGAGTAAATTGTTGTTGCTGTTGTTGTGGTGGTGGTTGTTGGAATGATTGTTGTGGTTGTTGCTGTTGTTGGATTGGTTGTTGTTGGAAACCAGCAGCAGGCATCTGATTCATCATAGGAAGGGGCATCATTGTTTGAATCATTGCTGGATCCATACCTGATTGGAGTGCCATTTGCTGGAGCTGTAATTGCATTTGAAAAGCTTGTTGAAATTCAGGAGTCATTTGTTGGTAAGCCTGTTGAAATTGGGGTGGTATTTGCATCATCATTGGTTGTTGTTGTATTGGTTGATTAACAGGTTGAGAATTTGTATTATTTCCAAATTTTGAAGGTGCAGGTGTTGTTTGTTTTGGAAGGAATTGGTTTTGGTTTTGAGCTGGTTGAGTTGCTGGTTTTTGCTGGGAAAAAAATTTTTATTTTTATTTTTAGGAAAGAAATAATAAAATAAATAAATAAAAAAAGAAATTTACCCAAGATTTTGTTGGAGCTGGTGGTGTTTCAATTTTGGGAGGTGGAGGTGGATCGCTTGCAGGTTTGTCCAAAGGATCGACAAAGGGAACACTCCTATTTAATAAATAATAAAAAATAAATATAAGATGGTTAATAAGTTGGAAAATGAAAGAAAATGAAAGAAAATGAAAATGAAAATGAAAATGAAAATGAAAAAAATTAACGATTTTCGTTTTAGAGCTGCTTTCAAATCTGATCCAAAATCCATTGTTACAGGTTCATTTTTTGGTGGAGGTGGTTGACGGGGTGAATTATCAACCTTTTTAAATCCTGATCCTTGTTTTCCAAAGTTTTGAATTTCAGCAAGAAGATCTCCTGGAGATGAAGATTTGGGAGGGTTAGATGGGGGATTAGGAGAAGGATTAGAATTCGTTTTCTTTAAATTTTTATTGGCAAGTGCTGCAGCAAGACCAGTAGCTGGGGGTGGTGGAGGAGGTGGTCCACCCATTCCTGGAGGTGGTGGAGGGGGAGGTGGTCCGCCCATTCCAGATGGGGGAGGTGGAGGTGGAGGTCCACCCATTCCTGGTGGTGGTGGAGGTGGAGGTGGTCCACCCATTCCTGATGGTGGTGGAGGTGGAGGAGGTCCACCGGAAGTATTATCAGAAGGTGGAGGTGGTGGTGGAGGTCCACCCATTCCTGGAGGTGGTGG
>Ga0209960_1004267_pt1 | contig 11126 bp, 9 predicted proteins | sample ThiBiot_500_plan_2_FD_183947 | JGI IMG/M metagenome (GOLD analysis project Ga0209960, IMG submission 183947) | Wastewater bioreactor microbial communities from Cape Town, South Africa - Thiocy_expt_500_plan (SPAdes) | ecosystem: Engineered > Bioreactor > Thiocyanate-remediating >... | reverse complement strand
TCTTTTCCTTTTTTTTTTTTTTCTTTGAAAAAAATGAAAGGAAACAACTTTTTCAAAGAGGAGATTTTCTGATCATGCCCTTGGGAAGCTCTTGATTTTATAAGATTGTGATTCTCCATTAATTAATTGCCATGTGCTAAAGGACATACAAGTGTTGTAAAAAAAAACCAAAAATCGGTTCTGCTTTAGTCTCTATCCAAAAAAGTAAAAACGAGTGGTAAAAGCAAAAAATCTTTGTTCAGTTCTTGAAATGGAACAAAAAAATGATCACTCAAAAATGATTAAAAATTTTTTTGCTTTTTTGATTTTTTTGAATTTTTTTTTTTTTTGGTCTGAATTGGGAAAAGGATTTCCCGGTTTTTTTTTTTTTTTGACTGGCACCAGTCAAAAGAGATGTATAAAATCGCGTTCTCCCAATTCTGATTGGTCAAAAAAGGCGGTTATTTTATAATAAACAAAAAAAAAATTTTTTTCAAATTTTTTAAATCTAACTTTACTCCAACCTATAACTTTAAACTTTGAGAGTTTATCAGAAATGAAGGAATCAAATAGTTGTCAACTATTCAATATCATTTTTAGTTTTATGCCCTGATTTTAGAAATTATACTATATTTTCAGGCTTGTCAAAACCTGGAGCTCCGAAGAGGTTCACAATCCTTCCTACCAAACCTGACTGAAACATGAAATTGAAGTAAGATTTTCTCCTTCATTTTATTAATGAATTTTCTTCTTCTTTTTACCATTTTGTTGATCAACCTCTATACTTTTATTTTTTGACTTAAAATTATCTTCTAACCAACCAAATTATTTTAGAATTCCTTGACAAAAATTGGAAAAAAGAAATCCGAAATAAGAGTTCACTTCAAATCCCTTGTTCCAAAATTTGCGAACGTGTTCCAACGAAAACTCTTCAAAAACTGATTATTTATATGATATTCAATCCACTGTGAAGAGTAACCCAAAAACAAACAACGTAACCACTTTTTTTTTTTATATTAGATGTCCATCGAAGTCCGGGAACTGAACCATGAGAAAAAAGATCTTTTGTTCCAACAAAATAAATTTCAAGTAAAAAAACATGAATTCAAGACTTTTATGTAACATTCATTATTTACATTTACATTTAATTGCTCAAAAATTGAAAAAAAAAATGATAATAATATTGATACTAATAGTGCAATAATATTCCCCACTAACGATAACTATCATGGTAATATGTTACATAAATGGGAAAAAAATATGAAACTAAATTATTCAAGTTTTGGAAGGAGTTATTTTTTGAAAAATGATGAAGCTCAAGGCGAAATAGAACAGAAAGAAGAGAAAACAGGAAAACACAAGGCTCAGATTGAATCAAAACCCAACCAAAAAGTATCAGAAATGAAAAAAACTACTTAGAGAAAATTTCTTTGCAAAGTAATAAAAAAAGTGGAGTTTTTCAATTTTACGATGGGCACCTTTTAATTATAAACTTTCTAATTAAAAATTGAATTGAGCACCTCAACCTTCAACCACTTTAAATTTGTTTCTTTGGTTTAGAATTGCAAGAATTGTTCAAAGGAATCAAATTGATTCTTTACTTCTTGTTCTTTTTTGATTTTTAATTTTTTTTTTTTTTTTTTTTTTTTTTTTTTATTTTTAATTTTTTTTTTTTTTTTTTTTTGATTGATTTTTTGTTCAATTTTTTGAAATTTTGAATAACTCAAAGAATAAAGATTGAAAAGCAATCAATTCATAAGTAGTCTTTCAAACCAAACTACCCATAAAACAATTGAAATAGAAACTTTAGTTATCTAATAAAAAAATAATTTTATTATTCAATTCACTAAAATAATTTAATTCAATCATGTTTTTTTTGTTTTTTTCCTTGGATTGGAGTTGGAGGGAGTGAACTCAATCTCTCTTCTCTTCTCCAAAAGAACATTGAAAGTGCAAATCCAGGTGAAAGGAAAATAGATTGGAATAAGAAAGAAATGATTCCTAAAAATGAATCCTCGTATAATGCAATTAAGAAAACAGAAAACCAAACTCCGAGAAGGTCAAAGAAAAGGAATTGAACACATCCATTTGAAAAATCCAAAGTAAAGATTAATGATTGAAGAGAAGAGATATAATCATCCCAGTTTGTAATTTCAAATGGAATGAGACCGGTTGAGAGTAAAAGATTAAAGAATGCAGCATAATATCCACAAAAGCTAATACCAGCAATGAATGTATATCCAAATTGAGCAAGACGAGAACTTTCAACATATTTTCTATTATCATCTGGTTCAGGGAAGAGTGATAAGAAGATCATGATAACTGGAAAAAATTGGAAAAGGAGATTGATATCTTTAAATGTCTTTGTATTGGAAGGGAGTTGAAGAGTCAAGAAATTAAGTGGCATCATGACTAAAAGGAGGAAGAGTGCTAAGTAAATTCGATTCAAAGAAACAGCTCTAGCAGTTTTTGGTGCCTTTGATTGAGAGTAAACATAGGATGGGAAGTAGAAAAAATTTGTACAAAAACCAATTCCAAGGATTTGAGAAAGTGAAAGAAAGAGTGTTGGATAACGAATAAATCCTTTACTTCCATATCTTCCTGATTCGAGTAAAACCTTTGATGGTAAAAAAAAATTCAATAAATAATTTACAAACAAAACAAAAGAAAAGAAAAGAGAATAATACAAAAAGGGTGAAAGGTGAAAGACTCCAAAAAATTGCAGAAGTCACAAATAAACCTTCAGGTGAAGCAGTTACTTCTTGAAAGAATGGAATTATAGTACAGAGAAAGCAATCGAGAGGGTATACTCCAGTGACAGTTGGTGCTATTGGAATGGAAAAGAAGAATAAGATCAGCCAAAAAACAAAACAAAGAAAAGAAATTGAAAAAAAATAATAATAAGCAATTAATTAAGGAATTAATTAAGAAATTAAAGAAATACTATGTTCAGTGCAAGTATCAACAATATGTTTCATAAATCCATTGCTAGACTCAATGAGTTCATAAAAGAGAAAACCTCCAGCAACCAAAGCAAAAATTGACAACAAAGCCCCTTTCATTTTTTTTCAAATTTTTTCTAACCGCTTTTTTTTTTTTTTTTTTTTTTTTTTTTTTTCTTTCGGTTCAACAACAACAACAACAACCAAGAGATCATTGATCAAGAATAAAAAAAAAAAAAAATGTTTGAGTTTGATAACTTTTATTTATTTTCTCGTATTTTGGATTCAACTTTAAAATCCACAGAATCATCTGCTTTGAATCCTTTCATCAATTGGTTCAGCTAAAATTCTTTGGCATTAGATAGCAAGGGGAGAGTGAGTTGATTATAGGCATCTTCATCATATCAAGATCCTCAAAATGGTTTTTCCATCCTCAAAGAAAAATTCTTCCTTAAAGAACAAGAAGCCAAGGAAATTTCAGACTTGGAAGTATATCCCATTGCGTGTATCCCTTTTATTCGCTTCAAGAGAGTTAAAGATGGCACAGTTTTGCATGTTGATATTCTAAGTAAATCATATCGACCTTTTCTTCGCTTCGTATAATTGAATAGAATAAAACCTCAAATTTACAAATAATCGCAAACGTAAAACATATCTCAAAAGAAATGGGCTCTATTTTTTCTTGAAGCATCACGAGTTGTAAAAACCACAGTCACTATTTTTTTTCAATTGCTAGAGAGCGATATGAAGGCAACAGGAAAGAGTGAAAAGATATTTTTCACTTTTTTAATTCTAACAAGCAAAATCCAAAAATGTTGGAGCCTAAAGGCGATCTTTGGGATCTAACCAAGCAAATGCCCAAGGGTTTTACACTAGGTTAGTGCTTTTGATGAGCGACCAGGGCACTGAATGCATGCTCTTGAGATACTTTGAGGACCATACACAACAGGCTGGAATAATGGACAAATATAAGGATTGCTTAAAAAAGATTCCTCAAAATTGGATTGAGCACATTCTTGCAACCCAGAGTAAAACTGTAATTGAGAAAAAGAAATTGTAGAGGAAAAAAGTTGGGAAAAGTTTCCATAAAGGCTTGAGAGAACTCCCAAGACTCCAGAAAAATAAAAACAAAAAAAAAACTGGCATTCAAAGTCTAACATCTTTGGTCAAGCTATCAAAAAAGAAAGCATCTTGCATTGGATTAATAATAATAATAATAATCTATGCATCAAAAAAAAAAAGTCAATTGGTTTGGTTGTTGTGTGTTGTTGTTGTTTTTTCTTTAAAAAAAAGCTTGAAAAAAGAAAAAGATAATACAAAAGCAAATCTGCACTTTTAACTCAACCCAAAACTTTGATCACTCTTTAAACGGAACTATCACAGGAAGACAAAAACAAACAACTTAGAAGAGAGCCTCAATGGCATTTCTCCAAGGGAAATTGATCTATGCATAAAAAATATCAGAAGAATAAATATTGGAAGTAACAATAGTTTTTGGTTGTTGTTTAACAAAGAAGTACCTTTGAATTTTTACAAATCCAATGATCATTCCCATTGTTTGAAGAATAAAGAGGAAAAAAGTTGGGAATGAATCTTCTTTTTGATCAAAGTTCTCTAAAAATCCTAAATAAAATTCAAAAATGTTAATCAAAAAATACAAAAAAAAGCAGAATAAAAATAAATACCTATTTAGTATTCAAACAAATTCTATTAGATTGTACCCTGCAGCTAATGAAAACCTTACTTCCGACCACAAATGCATATCTACAAGAGACCTTTTAACATCCTCCAACAGAACCTCACAAGAAATTTTCTAATTGAAAAAGAGAAAAATTTTGCCAAAAGAAAAAAACAATGACAGTGAAATTGATGGACTTTTTTTTTTCTGCTGTTCATAATAATTACAATTAAACAATAGCCATCAATCCTTTGTTCACATATCAATGAATTGCATTGGGAAAAAAGCTTTATTTTGGTTTGTTGGATTGCTAGCCTTCTTCGACATCAAGAAAATAATTTCAGACAACTTTTTTTTTCAATTGTGATTGTTGTGTTGATTATTGTAATTGTTGATGTTCAGTTGTGAAACTCTTAAAGAGTAAAAACTCTTAATTAATGAGAATTTATTTTGACTAGAAGGGATCAAGAGATTCCAAAAAACAAGATTTTTTTGATTGATTGATTCTAGTTTTCACAAAAGTTCGAAGATCTTTATAATTGTTCTAAGTTTTGATGGTTTCTTGTAATTTTGACATCCATTGATGCAAAATAGTTTCATTTGGGAATTGAAGATAGTAACGTTTTCTGGATGTTTTCAATTTTAAAATATGTTCTTTTGAAAATTTTGATTTTGGAGTTGGTTCAATGGATTGGATTTCTTGAATAAAGATTGAATTTACATAATCTCCCTATTTTTATTATTTTCTTTTTTTGAAAAAACAAAATGAAAAAAGAAAAAATATTACATTTTGATATTTTTTCCAAGCAAGTGATTGTAATCTAAGGTCAAATACTCTTGATTCCCATTGTTTGAAGATTATTCCTGTTAATTTCAAAAATTCTCCAGTTAAAATAATTTCATTTTTTTGAATATTTTCAAGTGATTTTGAATCATTATTCTTTTCTTGATTCTCTTCCTTTTCCTCTTTCTGTTCTTGTTCAAAATTGTGTTGAGTTTGTTGAAGACCAAATTGATCGATATTAGTTTTTTCTTCTTCTTTCCTTGGTTCTTCTTGTTCTACTTTTTCTTCGTTTTCAATTTTAATCTGATCATGTTTTGGAACTTCAATTTGTTCTTTCTCCACTTCCACTTCTTCTTTTTCAGTATTTTTTCCAACCAATTCCTCAGAAGTTTCTTTTTGATTATATTGTTCTAATAATTTAAGAATCAAAGGTCCATTTTCAACTATTTTTTGTAACATTTCGTCTGTTTCCCATGGAAATTCAATTTTTTCAGGACTAATTTGATATTTGACTTGTTCAATAACTGTTTTGTGATTTGCTCGATATTTTGAATCATCATCCGAATCATCATCTGAATCATCCCATATTGAGGTTTCAGCACCAACAACATCAACATCCCATTTTGATTTCAAATTAAATTTTTTTCCAGAATTTAATAAATATTCCACAATAAATAAATGTCCATTTGATGCAGAAATCCAAAGTGCATCCATTCCATAATTACTTCGTTGATTAAAATCAACTCTGTTATCATTCAATAAAAATTTCACAATTTCAATATGTCCTTTTTCACAAGCAATATAAAAAGGTGTTTGTCCATCATTATTTGATTTATTGATATCAATTCTTTTATCACTTAATAATAATTTAACAAAATCAATAGATCCTTTTTCACAAAAAAAATAAAAAGGTGTTTGATTATCCTTATTTGCTTTATTGATATTTATCCTTTCATCATTCAACAATAACTTCACAATTTCAATATGTCCTTTTTCACAAGCACAAGAAAAAGGTGTTTGTCCATAATTATTTGCTTGATTGATATCAACTCTATTATCATTTAATAATAATTTCACAATTTCAATATATCCATATCTACAAGCAACCAAAAAAGGTGTTGATCCACCATTCGTTGCTTTATTGATATCAACTCTTTCATCATTTGATAACAATTTCACAATTTTAATATGTCCATTTTCACAAGCAAGATAAAAAGGTGTTGCACCATCTTTTTCTGCTTTATTTAAATCAGCTCTATTATCATTTAATAATAATTTCACAATATCAATATGTCCATTGGCACAAGCACGATAAAAAAAACCATCTTTTTCTGCTTTATTGATATCAACTCTTTCACTATTTAATAATAATTTCACAATTTCAATCTGCCCTTTTTTACAAGCAATCCAAAAAGGCGTTCTATTTGTTGAATTGAGATCAATTCCCATGTGCCTTTTCATGTTGCGGGAAAAAGATGTTTTATCCTCATCATCAGCATTATTAATATCAATTCTTTGATCATTTAATAATAATTTCACAATTTCAAAGTGTCCATTTTCACAAGCAATCCAAAAAGGTGTGACACCATCATCCTTTGCTTTATTGACATCAATTCTCTCATAATTTAAAAAAAAAGGAACTATTTCAATATCTCCCTTTCGACAAGCAATCCAAAAAAATGTTTCACCATATTGATTAATATTAACTCTTTTATCATTAGATAATAATTTTTTAACAATCTCTTTGAAAGGTCCATCCAAATACCACAATAGATTATTAATGTATCTCTTTTCACATTTCCTCATAAGAACATTTGCAATTATCTCTGAAATTAAAAACTCTTTCAAGATGTTTCCTTCTATTTTTTGATCCTTTAATAATGCTTTTGGAAAAAGTTTTAAATCTTCAATAACTTGACAACATTCTTCTGTGACTTCAGTTTCAATCCAATTTTGTGATTTAATCCATAATGATAAATCAATTTCATTCCATATTTCTATTGGAATCAATATTTCCAATTTCTTTAAAAACTATTTATTTTTATTATTTTTTTTGGAATAAAAAGAAAAAGAAAAGAAAAAGTACCAATTGATAATCCTCGTCATTTTGAAAAAGATTTTGATGTTCAAAATAAAGATTAAATAAAGATGATCCATTAATTTGATTTTTTTTGAAAATATCTTGATATTGAGAAAATTGAATAGAAATTAACCAAGAACAAACTTCATCAATTGACCAATTTCTAACTCTAGATATATCCAATTTCTTTTTATATCTAATCACTGTTTCTTCATCATAAACTTTCATCAAATTATCCCAAACAAGATTTTTATCAGTTTCAATAAATGCAATAAATTTTTGAATGAATTGATCTTTTGAAGGTTTGTCATCATTATTTTCATCATGAAAAGAACTCATCAATTCAGAAAGAAATGATAATGATTCTTCTGAACTTTGAAATTTGTTTGGATAAAATTGAATTTGTTGACCAGTGAAAACAGCTGCTGACCATTCATAAAAACACCAACATCTATGAAAATAATCTTCTGTTGGTAATACTAAAAATAAATCTGAAAATGTCACTATTTGATTCAATCTATAAATTGTTGCTACTCTATTTTATATTTTATTTTCTCGAATTAAAATATTTGGAACAAAATGAACAACTATAAAATAAAATATAAAATAAAAAATAAAAAATCAAAAAACCTTTTTTGGATAGAATCATCATCAAAATGTTGAGGCATTGAGAAATAATCATACCAAATTAACATTCTATATGTATTCGGATCCTATTATTATTATTATTCTTATTATTACTTCGAAGAATAATGAAGAATTAAAAACCAAAAATAACGAATAACGAATAAAGAATTAAAAAAATCCAAACCGATCTAAAAGAATCTTTGATTGCAATAAGTTGTTGAGAATGAGGATCAGGATGATCTTGAGATAACCAACGATGAGAAATAAAAACAAGTTTATCAGTTGTTTCTTTCATTTGTTCAAATGTAAAATTAATCAATTTATCTTTACAATCTTCATGTTTTGGAATTTTTTCAAGTTCTAAAAACTTTTGAAATGGAAGAAAATAAATTTCAAATGTTGAAAAATCTTCTGCTTCTTTTGTAATCTCTCTAATTTTTGGTGTGCTGATTAATCTTTGGTTTCTTTGCATTTTATTTGCTGATTGTATTTTTATTTTATGAGTTTGATTAGATTGCAAGGAAAAGAAAGAAGAAGAACTAACATTCAAAGATTTTTTGCGCCTTTTCAAGTGTAACTTGACATTTCTCATTCAATTTAATCTTTTTGTCAACTTTTTATTTATATTAGTTGTTGGGCATATATAAACAAAGAAGAAGAAAATAATACTTCTAGGGTTTCCTAAAAACAAGACCACAATTTCAATATATCCATTTTGACAAGCAATATGAAATGGTGTTTGACCATTATGTGCCTTATTAATATCAACTCTTTCATCATTTAATAATAATTGCACTATTTCAATATGTTCACCAAAACATGCAGCATAAAAAGGTGTTCCATCATCTTTCTTACTTGCTTGATTGATATCAATTCTTTTATCATTTAATAATAATTTCACTATTTCAATATGTCCTTTGGAACAAGCAATATAAAAAGGTGTTTCTCCCATCTCGTTTGCTTTATTGATATCAACTCTTTCACTATTTAATAATAATTTCACTATTTCAATACGTCCACCAAAACATGCAGCATAAAAAGGTGTCCAACCATTGTCATTGTCTGTTTTATTGATATCTATTCTTGTATCATTTAATAATATTTTCACAATTTCAATCCGTCCATTCCAACAAGCAGTATAAAAAGGAGTTTCATTCTGTTTATTTGGTTTATTGATATCAACTCTTTCATCACCTGATAATAATTTCACAATTTCAATATGTCCTTTTTCACAAGCAGTATAAAAAGGAGTTTCATTCTGTTTATTTGGTTTATTGATATCAACTCTTTCATTATTTAATAACAACTCTACAATTTTAAAATGTCCTTCTTTACAAGCAATAGAAAAAGGTGTTGAACCATATTCATTTGCCTTATTCACATCATCTCTCTTATCATTTAATAATAATTTGACAACTTCAAAGTCTCCTTTTTCACAGGCAATCCAAAAAAATGTTTCACCATATTGATTAATATTAACTCTTTTATCATTAGATAATAATTTTTTAACAATCTCTTTGAAAGGTCCATCCAAATACCACAATAGATGATTAATATATTTCTTCTCACACTTCCAAATAAGAGTATTTGCAAGTATCTCTGAAATTAAAATTTCTTTAAAAGTTTTTCCTTCCATTTTCTGGTTTTTTACTATTGCTTTTGGAAAAAGTTTTAAATCTTCAATAACTTGACAACATTCTTCTGTGACTTCAGTTTCAATCCAATTTTGTGATTTAATCCATAATGATAAATCAATTTCATTCCAAACTGTTAATGGAATCAATATTTCCAATTTCTTTAAAAACTATTCAATGTTCAAAAAAAAAAAAGAATCAAAGTTTGTTTTGAATAAAAAGAAAAAGAAAAGAAAAAGTACCAATTGATAATCCTCGTCATTTTGAAAAAGATTTTGATGTTCAAAATAAAGATTAAATAAAAATGATCCATTAATTTCATGGTTTTTGAAAATGTCTTGATATTGAGAAAATTGAATAGAAATTAACCAAGAACAAACTTCATCTATTGACCAATTTCTAACTCTAGATATATCCAATTTCTTTTTATATCTAATCACTGTTTCTTCATCATAAACTTTCATCAAATTATCCCAAACAAGATTTTTATCAGTTTCAATAAATGCAATAAATTTTTGAATGAATTGATCTTTTGAAGGTTTGTCATCATTATTTTCATCATGAAAAGAACTCATCAATTCAGAAAGAAATGATAATGATTCTTCTGAACTTTGAAATTTGTTTGGATAAAATTGAATTTGTTGACCAGTGAAAACAGCTGCTGACCATTCATAAAAACACCAACATCTATGAAAATAATCTTCTGTTGGTAATACTAAAAATGAATCTGAAAATGTAACTATTTGATTTAATCTATATATTGTCGCAACTCTATTTATTTTTTTATTTTTTATTTTTTTGAATCAATATTTGTAAAACAAAATTTTGTTGAAAGATGAATAAAAAACCTTTTTTGTTTGGAATCATCATCAAAATGTTGTGGCATTGAAAAATAATCATACCAAATTAGAATTCTATGTTGAATTGGGTCCTAAAAAGCAATTTTTTAAAGTAAAAGTAATGATAAACAAATAAGAAAGAATAAATGAACGAACTAAAAAAATCAAAATAAAATTAAAAAAATTCAAACCAATTTAAAAGAATCTTTGATTGCAATAAGTTGTTGAGAATGAGGATCAGGATGATCTTGAGATAACCAACGATGAGAAATAAAAACAAGTTTATCAGTTGTTTCTTTCATTTGTTCAAATGTAAAACTAATCAATTTATCTTTACAATCTTCATGTTTTGGAATTTTTTCAAGTTCCAAAAACTTTTGAAATGGAAGGAAATAGATTTCAAATGTTGAAAAATCCTCTGCTTCTTTTGTAATCTCTTTAATTTTTCGTGTGCTGATTAATCTCTGGTTTCTTTGCGTTTTATTTGCTTTTTTTTTTAAAAAAAAAAAAGAAGAATGAGTTTATTAACAAGATTAAAAAAAAAAAAAAAAAAAAAAAAAAAA
>Ga0209960_1004266_pt1 | contig 11127 bp, 11 predicted proteins | sample ThiBiot_500_plan_2_FD_183947 | JGI IMG/M metagenome (GOLD analysis project Ga0209960, IMG submission 183947) | Wastewater bioreactor microbial communities from Cape Town, South Africa - Thiocy_expt_500_plan (SPAdes) | ecosystem: Engineered > Bioreactor > Thiocyanate-remediating >... | reverse complement strand
GTGAAACTTTATCATATACATATAGATACGTATAGTCGATCGTTTTTAATTCAAATTTTTATATGCGCGCACACTAACACATTCAGTCGAGGGTCAAGTGAATCGACTCTCGATGAACGTTACTTGTATGTAATGATGAGAAATGGTAGAGCTTGAGTTAAGCGATAAACTATATATTCGGATGTATCAGAAACAATGCTGTGAACAGAATGATGATCTCGGGATGGAGAATGTAAGACACTGTTCACATTCTTAAGAAACATCTCTCGTCCTAAAATCACTTTAGTGTAGATTAGGATACGTGTTGTATCATCATTTGTAGGTTGTGTGTATTCATGAGATTTCAATGGATTATCACTGAAATAAGCGCCATTACCTAGAATAAGAGAATTAGACAATTCTATTCCAGTAAAATGAGTCGTTCAAATTTTACCGAATGGACCATTTATTTTCAGGAAACCATAATCAAATCCTTCTTTAAGAATTCTTTTGACATTATCTGTATGTGTACCATGAAACAAGAATTTTTCATTTGAATCATTATTCATGCACTCGTCGCCAATTAATTTCTTCATCGATTCGTAGATGCATTCCAGTTCCCAATTATAAATTTGTTCGATACTGATGATTTTCATCCCGATAATCTTTTGAAATGCATTTTCAATATTTTGATAAGATTCTAGATCTGTCGAAAGTGTAGTAATGACAAACTTAGGTTTGACTTGTTGAGGTTTATCAATGAGTGGTGAACCTATTTGTATCCATCCACGTTTAATCATCTTATCGATGCGCTTCATGATGAGTTCATTGATCGAGGGTATAACATGAAATTGTTTCTTTTTTATGTTTTCAACAATTTGCTCTATATTAAGAAAACACGGCGATTCACTTAAATCGAAGCGTTGACTGAATTGACTGCATTGATCACGTTTTATACAGAGATTATTGACGTCTAAGTCCGGTATACGAAATCCAACGCTGCTATATGGTTCAATCAATTCCAATGTAAATGGACCCGTTGGAATATATTGATCAAACAGTAACCGATAAGACCGACGAGAGCGATATATTTGCGGTGTCATATCGAATTGTTTGAGTTCGTTACAAAATTTTTCCAGATGAAAATAACAATCCAAAGGCAGTTTACAATCAAGATCAGAAGGAACCAAATCTTTCAAAAGAGATGGTGTACCCGTAACCGTATCAAATTTGACCCATTCAGAAGGTTCAATGGTTGGTAAAGGTCGTGCACGTTCATTTGCGATGATCCAATCACGAACAAATCCGCCCTCAAGGCTGCAATTAAATTTACATACGGCTATCCATCCTACCACTTCCATTCGAGATTCACGTGTGGCCATTGGACCACGTACTTTCGGCCATAGATCAATTGGCATCAATCTACTATCGGCAATACAAGCAATGCAGTTCTCCATCGATATTTTATTTGTTTACTACCACTAAAATAATCTAAAATGAAATAAAAATACTTCTCAGCATCCAACATATAATGTCATATGTATTTTTTTTTAAATTTTATTCCCATATGTACAGTGACAAAGTACTTCAAATTTCAAGGACATGAGTCATTGACGGCACTGTTAAGTATGGCCAATACAAAAAAAGTAAAGAACTGGAAAAAAAATACGTGGCTCAGTAAAATTACAGAGCAACGCGTCATGTTTAATGTAAATGGGTAAAACCTCAGCTGGGTATATTTCGATTGTTAGTATACATAAAAGCTCACAAAAAATGTCATACATTCAACTAAACTATCATTCATAACACTATAAAGTAAATTTATCTCTACAATCTATAACAAAATACAAGCATGACTTTTGATTCAACCGAATTGACTATCTGTTTAATCTTGATTAATATTATCTGTTTCTTGGCTATATATCTGTAAGTATGAAAAAGTCCATCTAATACAGAATTTCATCTCGAAAATCGATCGAAAGAAAAGTTCTATATCAAAGACAAAACAACACTGGAAGTCATATTTATATTACAGATATATGGCACGCAACCATCAATACTGGCATAAACGTAGTGTTCCTGGTCCACGACCATGGCCATTTTTTGGCACGTATCTCCAACAATTCTACAAATCATTTCCTGAAACTGAAATGGAATGGTATAATAAATATGGAAACATTTATGGGTATGTTTTTTTAAAAAGAGTCGTTTATTAATCTCGTGATTTTTTTCCGCTTATTTAATCAAGAATTTATGACGGATCAAAACCAGGTAGTTATCAAAACTAGACTTTCATATATAGCAGAATTCCGATTTCCTATATGTGTAGGAATTATCGTTGGAGATCCTGATTTAATCAAACAGATCATGGTAAAAGATTTTCATATTTTTACTAATCGTCGTCCAGTTAAAACTACTCATCCAATCATGAGTAGATTTTTATCTTCTCTCGTTGGAGAAGAATGGAAACGTGTTCGTTCAATAATTACACCAACATTTACCAGCAGTAAAATGAAACAAATATTTCATATTATGAAGAATTCATCCAGCGACATGTTGAAGAAATTGGAATATGCTGCAACTAGCGAAAATAATGAAGTCGATCTAAAAGAATTATATGGTAACTATACAATGGATGTTATAGCCAAGTGTGCCTTTGCAACAGATGCCGATTCGAATTTTGTAAAGAATGCTATAAAACTGTTTACATTTCCGTTTTGGCGAAAATTTCTTGACTATACTGTTCCTATGTGGCTACTGGATTCATTGAAATTCACAGTTTTACCGACCGATGCTATGGATTTCTTTCGTTCGATTACTATCGATCTTATTCATCAGCGACGTGGCACAAGTCAACATCACGACTTTTTAGAACTATTGATGAATGCAAAAAAACTCGACTTCGATGAGATCTCAGCATCAATCAAGGATATTGATGATGCAACATTCAAAAAACAAACCGATGACGAACGAAAACTTAATCAGAATGCGTTAAATAGCATAACAAATCTAAGCGGGAAGAAAAAATTGGATGAAAATGAAATATTGGCACAAAGTGTTCTATTTTTCTCAGTTGGTTTTGAAACATCATCACAACTGTTAGCCTACTGTTCATACTGTCTAGCACTTAATCCAGAGTGTCAGGAAAGGCTACACGATGAAATTCAAGAAATGCTCAACAAGAATCATGAAAAAATCGAGTATGATGTTGTTTCAAAAATGAATTATTTGGATGCAGTCATATCCGAGACACTTCGCCTTTACAATCCAGTTTTACGTATGGAGCGACAAGCATCAGAAAATTTTGTTTTAGGAGATACAGGTATCGTTATTGAGAAAGGAACGATTATTGGAATTCCCGTTTGGGCACTTCATCATGATTCAAAATACTATCCTAACCCGTATAAATTTGATCCGGAACGATTTTCTGTTGAAAATCGAGAACGAATTGTGCCCTATACATATTTACCTTTTGGAGCTGGACCAAGAAATTGTATTGGAACACGGTTCGCTCTATTGGAAACAAAGATAGCTCTTATCAAAGTCCTCTCAAATTATCGCTTTATCAAATCAAAAGGAACAGAAATTCCACTTCGATTTTTGCCTGTTGGTCGACCACTTCTACGCTGCGAACGCATAGCTGTTGGTGTCGAAAAACGATCCGAATCAACAAATCTATTCAAGCGGTAATTTGTTTTTTCTGTTTCGAGTTTTTTCTTGATATGCAATTCGAATGAAAAAATAAATGCATAAGAAATTATTCTCTCAACCGTAGGAAGAGTCATATGAAAAGAAACTTTGTCTGTCTGTTTGCAGTGGAGTCAAAAGAGTATCGTTTATACTGAACTCGTTTATCCTCTTGTGTAAGAATTTGAACCTAATAGAATCTTAGGTAATTGAGTATGAAGTGTTCAAATCACTTGCCAGATTTTCAAAATTTTCAAATAAATTTTTTAGACTAGATAATGGATACTTTTAAAAACTAACAGTTATTTTCATAAAGTGTGACCAAGGATAATCCACCATGGGGAGTCTGAATCCGACAGTAGAGCTTTTGTTTTAATAAATTTATTTTAGATGTTGTATTCGGTTAGCATATGCACTATACGATATGTGTATGAGACTCACTTGTGCATCCTGATACATCGAAAGTACTTTCATTTCGTAGAATAAAAGTGATGGTACGACGAGGAGCGGTTCCTAATCATGACGATGACTAATGACCTTTTATATATCTTCCGGCCGATGGAGTTGATGGATCATTACTATGAAATCTACGTGATCCAATTGAGTTCTTTCCAATAATTCCATCGTCAGCCACACGATAATATATGTATAATGATGTATCATCGTGAGCGATTTTAAATTCCACTATATCTATATTTGGATTATAGATATGTTTTGGTATAGCAGATGGCTCAGTATGATCTGTATCATGACAATCGGGAATTTTCGATGAAGGAAACCATGGACTTTCGTCATAAACAGTCCCATTCATATTATCTTTTGGATCATTATAAGATCGAATGTCTATATTAAATACAATCACAGCACGTCAATCAAACATTATTAAACGTACTCAATTGATTACCACACATAAATTGTCTTTTTTCGAATGTGCTCCGGCGGTGGTCATGGACGAAGAAGAGATCGTCGGAGCAAATCTATAAATACAATAAGTCCAATTTTACCATCAGCACCGATCATTGAAGTATCATCTTCCTATTTTTCAACACAAACAAAGAGCTTTTCTTGCTAATGGTCCTCAATATATACCCGTTTGTCAAAGTCGGTTTTCACGCTTACCAATCGATACAATTATTGAACGGGAATATCAACAACTTGTCGAAGCTTTCAAATATGGTCTCAATAATAATTGTATGTCAGCAACTGATTCACGAGCAATGGAATTTTTCAATGCATTAAAGAATCTTCTCCAACAATATTATACTAAACCATTATCTGCTCGATTATTAGCTCGTGGTCAACATGATCATCGTATGATTATCAGTATTCGTCGTATACGGAAAAAACAAAATTTAATTATACAACGAACTGATAAGAGTAAAATCTTTCATGTTGGCACTGCTAAAAGTTATCATGAGAAATCCATCGAATATATGACTAAAACTAATGCTTACAAACAGATTGCAAGCAATATCAATCCATGTATGCAACATTGTCGTCAAGTAATTACATTGCTTGATCCACTGTTGAAAAAGAAAGCCATTGATCTTACGATTTGGAAATCATCAATGCGTCCCAATATAAATACCATTGAATTAGCTTATATTTATTTTCTACCAAAGCCACATAAACTTGGTACACCATTACGACCTATTGTTTCTGCAATGCGTGCACCAACAACTGGTATATCCCATTTCTTGGATCAATTACTTCGTCCACTATTCAATCAAGTTGCTCGTCGTACAACAGCTATCAATGGTATTCATTTCGTTCGACAATTAGAATTCTATCGCAATTGTCATCGTTTATTACCTTCAACGTTATTCGTCACATTCGATGTCACCGATCTATATACAATGATACCTCGAGATAGTACTCTACTTACTTTAAATGAATTTCTATGTCAACATGCAACAACTCCTGGTCGAATCAATGGCATGACTATCGATACATTAATGAGAATGGCTCGTCTCGTCTTGGATACAAATTATTTCGTGTTTGAGAACCAATATTATCAACAGATTCGAGGTGGTGCTATGGGTTCACCATTTACAATGACTCTAGCTAATATCTACATGTTAAAATGGGAACAACCATTAATTGAACATCAGCAACTACACAAAGAATTATATCTACGATATATTGACGATGTTTTTATGACATCCAATCTATCATTGGATCAAATAAATACAATACTCGATCAAGCCAATAGTAAAGATCCCAATATTCATATTACATCATCGATTGGAATGAATATTAACTTCCTTGATGTCAATGCAGTGAATAGTGAAGGCGAATTACGAACAAGAGTCTTTCGTAAATCAGCAGCTGAACCGTACGTAGTTCCATTTTTATCCGACCATCCACGTTATGTACACCGTAATATTATTCGAGGTGCACTTTATCGAGCAGTACGTGTCTGTTCCAATATTAATGACTTTCATCGAGAACGTCTGACTATTGAACTGACTTTACTCCTCAATGGCTACCCACCAAGATTTATTACACATAATTTCAAACGATTTTTTCTAGAACTTAATGCTATTTCGCTGATCGAAGAATCCAACAATGATTCGTATACGAACTTCCATCTCGAACTAATCCATCAACCAACAGGAAGTGAAAAAAGGCAACAACAGGAACAACAGCAACAGCAACTTCTATTGAACAAACGCGAAATTCGAATACCATTTACGTTCGAAACTGGCCCACTGCTGCAAATTCAACGCCAATTACAACAGTTATGGAAGAAATTCTATAGAAATCAAGGCTCCTCGGAAAATCACATCCATTTAAAAATTCAAACAAGAACAAACAAGTCACTTAGCCAGCTATTGACCACACCAAAGCCATCGAGATCATTATTAAAATGACTTTTTCATACTTTTTCATAATATCATCATTTTCATTTCAATCACTCCCACAAATATACGCCATTCATCATATTCTCAGTTTACTTTTAGATTACATTATCAACTAAACCATTTTAGTAAACTGTTATGAACGCATCTTTACTTTCCAATCTTCGATTATTTATATCATTCAACAATTATAATCATCTACAACTACAAAATGCTGATCTGCAAATATGGTAACGTGTGTCATCGTACACACAAGTGGAATTCAAAGAGGGTAAATCCGGATCGTGGTATTTCTTTATATAAGCCTCACATGCTTTATAGAGTGACCATCTGCTAATTTAAGAATAAATCTGTTGAGAATTAGCAATTGGGAGGATTTCGATCCTTTAAATTGTCTTTCAATTGATTTTATTGCTTATATGCAGTTTAATTTTAAACCACCTGATGAGCTATTGAAATTCTAGCGAAATCCGGATCGTGGTATTTCTTTATATAAGCCACACCCTCAACTATCAGAAAACATCATTAACAATTAAAGTTCGTTTGTGTAAAGAGATGTAAAGTAAATAGAAATAAAACGGTGTTGCTAAGAAAAAAGAAAAACACAAAGCTTTCATCAGTTGAAAAGTTTTCGCTGTGTCGAAAACATTCAGATCATGCTCATAAAAGTGTGTTAAAACGTTAAAATGAAACAAACACAAAACAATAACAGCTACTTGAAGTTTCACATTTTGTGTGGAACAACTAAAACATATTATAAGAAGTATCACACCAATAAGAGAACCATTATAAACATATAAAAGATAATCATATTGAGTTTCAAAGCACCAATACAGTGAATGAACTACATAAGGAATGAGATAGATAACACAAATCATATTTTGATGAAATATAGTCCAAATAAATATAATAATTCCAATAACATGATGAATAAATGAATTGAATCGAAGTATAATCAGATGAGTATAAACAATTTCTGCAGCGTATAGAATGGTATATGTTAATAAAACAAAATTAAATTGAAAAATGGCGACATGTCTACTATTCGATTCTCTTGGCAAATATCTTTTTACTTTAATACAGTGTAATATACAGATTAGGGTTTGAATCATCCACAAACGATTCAATACGCAATAAACTCCAGGACTAAAGCCATCGAGATCTTTCGACATTTGAATCCGTCGAAAAAAGACTTCAACGCCGGAATAAATCTGATATAAAGACATTTCTATCATTAAGACATAAAAAGAAATGGACAATCTACAATGTAACAAGTAGTATAGAAAAAGAAGCGATAAAGAGTAGAAGGCTAAAATATCCATTGCAAAATAAATTATGATTGATAAAACAAATGTTTTCAATATTGTGGTGATGAATATTTTAGATCGAAACTGTTGTTAACTAGTTGATAATATTATATGAATAGATCATATTAGTATAGAAACATAGAGGTTTAGAGCTATATAAATAGTGTTCTCAAAAGTAATGTATGGATTGAATTTCTTACAAAATCAAACTCCCTATTAACTTCAAATGTCATCATCTGTAAGTCTTGAACTACCGGGTTTCTCACATCACTGAGATAATGTAAAATCTGACTTAAATATTTCTATCCTAGATGTTTCATCAGTTCTCCTCCACAATATTTTACAAGGCTCTTATGTATTATTGCTACCCAGGTCAACCAATCCGATGTTGGATCTTATCGGAATGTATAGGATCCGATGATCCGACTAAATCCTAACGGATTTTTGGTGACGGAAATCGATCGGATTCCGTCAGACAAATATGCAAAATTTATGAAATATTACAAATTTGACGAGAAGTCTTTTAAGCAATTCTATAAGGTACCTTATTTAGCGTGTCGAATTTTACATGTATTCCGATAAGATCCGACATAATCCGATATATTCCGACTCGGATCCCATTGAATCCGATGAGTTCCGGTTGGATCCGACTCTCGGATTGATCGACCTGGGTATTCAAGTTTTCTCTTCGTTGTCACAATCATTTATTCCTATAGTCTAGAAATTAAAATCGTATATACGTATAATTATAACTGTAATCTCTATACTGACAAGAAAAAACGCGCTACTGGAAATATTTCAAGCATATCACTCTCACATTAAGTTTCAATAAGAAGAACTCAGTTCTTTTTCTGGTCTGTATTGACATTTCATGCACTTATTGAACTGTTTTCAGCTTACGAGGGAACCATCTGATATGATACCTCCCGTTTTCACTCATTCATTCTCCTGTTGTAAGTAGTAAGTTCTATCTCTAATGATAATTAAAATCTGCTTATAAATTATTTCTTTCGAAAACAGAAAGATATGAGAATAAAAACTATCAAAACTCGATTGAGATGATCGTGAAAACACTTACAATCTACTTGAGTAATTATACGGAGAATGTTGCGTATCTAAGAGATTGGCCGCACATCGCCAATGAAACAAAGATAGTTAGAAAAGATTTTTTCTTTGCTATTTATACGACGTGTCAGCGAGCACGTAGTTCTCGTTTCTTCTTTTTTCTTTTTCCCATGATTTGTTCGTTCTTTCATTTCAGGGAAAGAATGTTATCTATCATACTATTCGTTCCCTTTTTTTTCTTTTCATATACTCGAAATACATGCGTTTCTCGATTTCAGCTTACACAACGTTTGTTAAGAATGAAAAAAATCCCATCACTGATAATTATGATTTGTTCTTAGTCTAGCGAAGATAACCAAATAGGAAAGCTTATTATGATAGGTGGGAGAATCAAAAGTTACCCATATAAGATAACGATAAGATTTAACTCGTATAAATAGCGGAGAAGAACATTCAACGATTCATATTCTGTTGTCTTCATCTGTTTCACGTTGAATCGTCATACAAAAGAGGTAAACTCGAAAGTGATTTCTTAATCAACTATCTCAATAGGATTTCTTAAAAAAAACACAATATACAGACGAGCATCCAAACGCTTGAGATAACAACTATAACATGCGCATTTTCAACACATATTTTAGCGGTTGACTGGTATATAAGAGTAGAAAAATATAGAAACTCATTTGAGTATGAATAACTGAAATTATTGAATAAGTTCTTTGTCAATAAATATCCATAAGTGTCTTTTATGTTTATTTTAGAAGATCTTGAATAATTGATAAAATGGTTCATATTATTTCGTCATTAATCTTATTTGGTGTTTTGATTGTCAATTGTGTATTTGGTAATGCACCAACAACTGGTCAGCAGGTATTTGGAATTCGTACAACATATCATGGTGCTCATGAAGCAGGTGCATGCGCGCTTCCACAAGCTAGTTATGCTATAAGTCATCCAATTGCAATCGGAGATATTGAATCCTTGAAATATTTCAAGTATCGACCAGAATTATGTGGTCATGTTTTGCAACTCGATTGTGGAAATGGGCCATTAGACGTAATTGTTACGAACTCAAATCTGGGTCAAGGTCTTGATCTATATGCTTCGACTTGGAACAGACTCACTAATCACAAGTCACCTGGAATCACAAAATGTAGCATACAGCTCAGTATACGCAAAGCTTTTGACTTCGATGGACCTCGTTGTTTTCACAGACCGGGAAGCGATTCAGCCCATAACAAGTACTATCGTTGTGTTGGACTCCTGAATACCGGTGGACTAATAGTCCTTAGTGCTACTATAGATGGTCATCATGGAAAATATATGCAATCCAGCCCATACTTTGAGTTTAGCTATGGTCAACAAATTGATGGCAACAAACAGATTGCTTTTACTTTGGCAGATGGAACCATTCATAACGTTTATTTGCGTGATTGTGAAAATCAGTATAACCAACAACTTTGGCGTTAATTCAACATCATAAGACTTTATTTTTAACCGAGAAATCTTTTCCTTTTCTACAATAATCTTATGGAACATTTTTCATGAAAAAAATAAAACATGTCTGTAACGGAATTTCGATATTTGTTGGATTTCTAGAATCAGCCGCACGATTAAGGGATTCAGCCAACTATCGCTTCGTTACGTAGTTAACACACAGAAGTATTTATTTGATAATTTTATAAAATATGAGCAGAGAGCATAAAGAACGTCCTTGATTAATTAAGATGGCAGCATAATTTCGGGTTAAGAAGAGAATGTGTGTGCGCGCCTTATTCGCTCCTCACTTATCCTTTATATAGAACACAATTCTATGGATATCCTTGGCCTTTCTTTCTATCTCTTCGTTTTGTCCTCAGTTCAATGCTTGTCATGGATGGAGGACTATTTCATATGTCTTGCCCAAGGATTTCCATTATGAATGATATTCTTTGTCAAGGCATTACCTTCTTGAAGGTATTGTCCTCGTCAAGAGATTATCTCCGTCAAGGAATTATCTCATCTTTTCCTGCTAGGAAATATCTGTATAGTTGGCACAGCATACAAGACATAACTGGTGAATATTTTGGTCGGTATGTATATATGTTGCGAAAATAATTTCATCTATTTATTTCAATTGATTCTACGTAGATATATTGATGATATCTTCTTAACATGGAATAGATCACAACATGAATTAGAAAAGCTCTTAAATGAAGCAAATCAATGGCATCCAAATATTAAATTAG
>Ga0209960_1004264_pt1 | contig 11134 bp, 5 predicted proteins | sample ThiBiot_500_plan_2_FD_183947 | JGI IMG/M metagenome (GOLD analysis project Ga0209960, IMG submission 183947) | Wastewater bioreactor microbial communities from Cape Town, South Africa - Thiocy_expt_500_plan (SPAdes) | ecosystem: Engineered > Bioreactor > Thiocyanate-remediating >... | reverse complement strand
GGCCGTAACGGTAAGAGTTTGATTTATTACGTGAGTTTTCTCTTTCCGTATAGCGATCCCGCGATCACACTGATAGCCTACAGTTCATCTGGTGGCTATTGTCTTAGTTTAGATAGAGAACCTCACACGTACTGCTTTACATATTGAAAATTCATCTCAATATCCGATTGAAGGCGAAATTTTAATTATGCCATATACAGTTTTTAAAATCAAGAATAAAAGAACAATGAGAAATTCACATTTACCAGTTGAACATTCGATTGTCGAAATTGAATTCGAAGAATATTGATACACAAACATCAACATCGTATAACGATACTTTTATCTGTTCTCTTCTCTGTCAACAGATCATTTCTCATAAAGATATATGTAATTGTCGAGGATAGTAAACAGTATTATATCATTTGTGACAATATGTTCTTTCTTCGATATTCAGTAAGAAATAAATTCTTTTTCTTTGCTTTGATTTTGATTAACATTGATAAAATCTCAACAGTAACCGATCCTATTTATCTAAAAATTATTGAGGAACTTCAACAACGAGAAAATCAATTGAAAGAAGATCAACAACAGTTAAAACTCGAAAAGAAAGCTTTCGAAGATGAAAAAGAAATAACTCGAAATATCGATGAAACCGATGTTATTCATTTAAATATTGGTGGCGAAATTCTTGTAACAACTCGACAAACTTTGATATTACTTCCAAAAAGTTTATTTTCAATTTTATTCAATGGTCGATGGGAACAACGATTGCATATTGATGATGATGGAAATATATTTTTTGATTTTAATCCCATTGTTTTTTGGTATTTACTTGATCAATTACAATTGTCTGAAGGCAAAAGTATCTCATCGCCATCTGATCCATTACTTGCTCGATCTTTTGAAAAAATGATGAAAAAATTACGTCTTGAAAATGTATTAGCAACATCGAACAAAAATATTCTAGCAGTCAATGTTGATGGAGAGATTATCACCACTCCTATATCGAATTCATCCATATTAGTAAATAAAACTCATTTGTTTATTGATAATCATCCAAAGTTATTTCGTCATTTGATTAAAATACAAAGACAGAACAAATCATTGAAATTGGCCTGTCAAAATATTTTATTTTCGAGAAGAGAGACATTTTCGCCCAGAAAATTATTTCAGAATTGGAAGATTTTTTGTGGTAAGTTAAAAAGTAGTCTCATCCATTCAAAATGGAATCAAAGTGCAGTTACAATTGCTGGAGGAAATGGTCATGGTCAACAATTAAATCAGCTCAGTTGGCCCCATGGAATTGATATCGATGATGATGGAACTATCGTTATTGCTGATCTGAACAATGATCGTATTGGTGAATGGAGAAAAGGTGCTTTACAGAGTCAAATTGTAGCTGGTGGCAACGGTCAATTGATACATCCACCTGATGTAATCATCGATCATCACAATGATGAATTGATTATTGCCGAATGGAGTAATCAACGAATTACTCGATGGCCTCGTCGACATAATCAAATTGGTCGAATAATTATCTCAAATGTTCGTTGCACTGGATTAGCTATGAATAATAATGGTGATATTTATGTTGCTGACGAAGATAAGCACGAAGTTCGAAGATGGAAAGCACAAGGCGGTGATAAAGGGACAGTAGTTGCTGGTGGAAATGGAAAAGGTGATCATCTTAATCAATTAGACCGACCTCGTTATATCTTTGTTGATGACAATGAATCTGTTTATGTATCCGAATGGGGAAATCATCGTGTAACAAAATGGATAAAAGGTGCAAAAGAAGGGATTATTGTTGCTGGTGGACAAGGTCATGGAAATAGTCTAACACAATTGAATCTTTCCGAAGAAGTATTTGTTGATGTGTTCGAAACTATTTATATTGCTGATCGTGGAAATCATCGGATAGTTCGTTGGCTCAAAGGATCAAAACAAAGTGAAGTTGTAGTTGGTGGAAATGGTGAAGGAAGCCAATCAAATCAATTCTCGGGCCCTATCAACTTCGTGTTCGATAAAGAAAACAATCTTTATGTTACTGATAGTCAGAATCATCGCGTTCAAAAATTTTCAATTATTAAAAATAAATAAAAGTATGCGATTTCAACATTCTCTGACGTTCACTTTTTTCCTTAACAATATCTCATAATATGAGACTCAGCATATTGTACAGAATCACTGATGTCACGTTGTGTAAGAACCAAGAGTCGATAACTTATGTAGGAAACGTTGTTTGTAAAAGCTACAGAACTACCATATGACGAACGAGTTGTGACAAGATCAAGACCCGTTGAACCATTGTATAATAATGTCCAAACTGAACTACTATTTAAATTTGTCGAATTTGTTCCTTCGAGAGTAATTGTCAATGGATCACGTCCTGGAAAATCATTAGCAGTAGCAAAAAGAATACCATTTGCCAACGAAGCACCGACATTGGGTGTTACATAAAAGCCACTATCTTTTCCTGGATTTGTACTCATTAAAAATGCTGCTGAAGTTGTTCCATAGTTTAAATACTTGGTATTTACATTATTATCTATCGCTTCTGGAGGTTTTTCACCGTAAATTGAATATCGACCTTCAAAACCGACTGTAGGTCCTCCGGCGACGGTATCGTATAAACTTTTAATAGGATCATCAGATGCAGTGATTTTACACATCGGACGTGGTGTAGTAGTTGTTGTTGACGTTGTTGTCGTTGTTATCGTAGTAATTGTTGTCGATGTTGTCGTTGTTGTTATCGTAGTAATTGTTGTTGATGTTGTCGTTGTTGTTATCGTAGTAATTGTTGTTGTTGATGTTGTCGTTGTTGTTATCGTAGTAATTGTTGTTGTTGACGTTGTCGTCGTTGTTATCGTAGTAATTGTTATTATTGATATTGCTGTTGCTAGAACATCATTCATTCTCAATTTCATTCAGTTTAACTATATATTTTATCGACTTACGTCTATACAACCATAACATTAGTATTACAATTAAAGCAATACTCGCGAGTAGTGCACCAATTATTAGACCACAACAACAACTTTCACACATCCATAAACCTGAACTAGTTTTGTGCTGTCTAGGAAAATGTCCTTTACGAAATGGCTGTTATTATTATTTTGTATAATTACTTTGAGTCGCGATCTCGATCTCGATTCGTAGATTCACTTGCACTTCGTTGGACATTATATATAGGTACTGATGATGTTCCTGATACTCGATTTGTGCTGTCGTCTAATCGGTTAAACATCTGAGCCATATAAGAACTTATCAGTATACTATTTCGATGATCGTTTGTCTGAAATAAATGTAAAATAATCCTTCACATTTAGAAACATAGAATAGAAGATCATGAACAAACCATCATTTGTTTCCCTTGTATTGACTTCTCAAATAAATTCCGAATGAAAGCGGTAGGAACGAACATATAAAATTATTAGTGTAAAAAAGCCATAGAGATTCATTTAATAATTAAAAATGAATAGCTTTTCATGCATAATATATGCCTGTTTGTAAAGAATATGTCCAGAAAAAAAAACAAATTCTGCCTATCACGCTATACATGCACATCTATAACTAGTATTATGAAGCCAATAAAAATTATTTTCAGTCCTTTTCTGATTGTAGATGAAACATGATACGTACCTCTTATTATAGAATAAATATTATATCAATCTCAGAGTGTGTGTTTCAGATGAAATATTTTATCTATATATCAGGTTGTCCGCAAAGTTCATGCAGCTATCCTTACATTGCAAGCAATAAAAAATCCGACTATACTATCGTGTAAAGCATACTTTTTAACGCTATGCTGCTACCTGACTTGCTTCGGTTATATGCTGTCATTTGTATGGAATCGTCGTGGTTTCATGTGAACTCGCAGCACATTTTTTGTATTGAAAAAGTTTTAAAAATCGTCGCATTTACATAAAAAATAGCTTCTTTTCACTGAAATTACTCATGAATGTAAAGCCCCGAAGGAAATTATCTTTTATGAATAGCAAAGTTTCAATTGGTTAGGATGATTTCGCTGGGATTTGTTGAAAATAAGCTGTTTTTTATGAAAACATGATGATTTTTTTAATTTTTTCAATGCAAAAAATGTGCTTTACACGATGGTATAGTCAGAGTTTTCATTGCTTGCAGTAGAAGGGTAATTGCACGAACTTTTCGGACAACCTGATAAGCTGTCAATTTATTCTAGCAAGTCAATCGAAAAAAGCTTTTTCTTTCTTTTCAAATATTTTGTGCTTTTATCATTACCAACGGAAATCATTCATCGGAAGTTCTTTTGCCTGAAAATATTATGTCTTTGTGCATTACATGCGATACAAACTCAGATTCTTCCATTAACATCTGCAAAAATTCATCTATCTTCCCACTAGTCCAATTAATGAACTGACAATCGATTTCGCCCGTTCGAAACCTAAATTTCAATTTATTGATTCAGTCAAACATTGAACGAACAATTTTCATCCATTCTGCGTTATTGTCCTAATTTGCACATGCTGAGTGTATCTTCTATATATAAAGAGGAATACAATGAAACACTCGAAGAACTTTTCAATCCAATGTTGTACTCAACCTTGAGAAGTTATTGTTACGCAGTTGTTATTAGTAACAGTCAGTAATAAGTTACTGCCTATCGAACTACCAGGAAAAAAAGGATATGCGGGAATATGACCATTTTTCGGCCTCCCTTTAGATTTAATTCATTCATATTGTATTCGAGTTAGGGATGGATATTGATTATGTTTTTCGACTTTTTTCTTTGAAAATCGACTGTTGTCATTTTCATGCCTGGAGTCCCCCACGGGTATGACGAAAAAAATAGTACAATTTGTTTGATACCACTAAGTCTTTTGATTTAGAATATCATAATCACAACGAATAAATATCGGCCATTTCCTGGACCACAATTTTCTCCATTGAGCCTATCCTGGAAAAAAATATCCAATACCGATCGAGCGAAACTGAGTTTTGTAACCTCAAAATACGAGTTCTTCACGAGTAATAAATTTTTACGGCGAAACAACATATTATTTATAACAAAAATGGCGATTCTAGGGTCCAAATTAGCTTTCTTTTTTTTAAGCGATTGGATGGCTTCATAACGGTACGCTAGGGAAAGCTTGTCGCGACGCGAAAATTGAATCACATACGTAACTTTTTTTGAGCTATATCTATTGATGACATATTAAAAATCAGAAAAAAGATGTGCAACAGGTTCAAAAATTTAAATTACTTGAATTTTTAGTATAATTGTCGTACGCGGCCTGAGACATGAAAATGGCAATAGTCGATTTTCAAGGAAAAAATTTGAAAAACATAATCAGTATCCATCCCTGATTCGAATATAATATGAATGAATTCAATCTAAAAGGATGCCGAAAAACGGCCTTATTCGCGCATATCCTTTTTTCCTCGTAGTTCGGTAGACAGTAACTTGTTACTGACTGTTACTAGTAACTAACAACAAAAGAAAGTTATTGCAGCATTAACAGTAAATCGGTACCCCTAGTGGTAATGATCAATTTGGTTATATTCACACAATGTAATCATCGATCATCATAATGATGAATTGATTATTGCCGAATGGGCAAACAAAGAGTTGTTCGATGGCCTCCTCGAAATAGTCAAACTGGTCGAATAATTATCTCAAATCGAATCTTAGTTGCACTGGATTAGCTATGAATAATAATGAAGGAACAGTAGTTGCTAGTGGAAATGGAAAAGGAAATCAATCAAATCAATTGTCACACCCTATCAACTTCGTGTTCGATAAAGAAAACAATCTTTATGTTACTGATAGTCAGAATAATTGTGTACAAACATTTTCAATTGTTAAAAATAAATAAAAGTATGTGATTTCAACCTTCTATGACGTTAACTTGTTTTTTCTTAACAATATCTCATAATATGAGACTCAGCATATTGTACAGAATCAATGATGTTACGCTGTGTAAGAACCAAAAGTCGATAGCTTCTGTAGGAAACATTGTTTGTAAAAACTACAACACTACCATATGACGAACGAGCTGTAACAAGATCAAGACCCGTTGATCCACTGTATAATAGTGTCCAAACTGCACTACTATTTAAATTTGTTGAATTTGTTCCTTCGAGAGTGATTGTCAATGGATCACGTTCTGGATAATCATTAGCAGTAGCAAAAAGAATACCATTTGCCAACGAAGCACCGACATTGGGTGTTACATAAAAGCCACTATCTTTTCCTGGATCTGTCATGAGTGAATTCATTACTGAAGTTGTTCCATAGTTTAAATACTTGGTATTTAAATTATTATCTATCGCTTGTGGAGGTTTTTCAGTGTAAGGTGAATATCGACCTTCATAACCACCTGTAGGTCCTCCGGTGACGGTATTGTATAAGCCGTTAATAGGATCATCAGATGCAGTGATTTTACACATCGGACGTGGTGTAGTTGTTGTTGTTGACGTTGTCGTTGTTGTTATCGTAGTAATTGTTGTCGATGTTGTCGTTGTTGTTATCGTAGTAATTGTTGTTGATGTTGTCGTTGTTGTTATTGTAGTAATTGTTGTTGTTGACATTGATGTCGTTGTTATCGTAGTAATTGTTGTTATTGATACTGCTGTTGCTAGAACATCATTCATTCTCAATTTCATTCAGTTTAACTATATATTTTATCGACTTACGTCTATACAACCATAGCATTAGTATTACAGCTAAAGCAAGGCTCGCGAGTAGTGCACCAATTATTAGACCACAACAACAACTTTTACACATCCATAAACCTGAACAAGTTCTGTGCTGTCTAAGCAAATGTCCCTTACGAAATGGCTGTTATTATTATTTTGTATAATTACTTTGACTCTCGATCTCGATCTCGATTCATAGATTCACTTGCACTTCGTTGGACATTATATATAGGTACTGATGATGTTCCTGATACTCGATTTGTACTGTCGTCTAATCGGTTAAAGGTCTGAGCCATATAAGAACTTATCAGTATACTATTTCGATGATCGTTTGCCTGAAATAAATATAAAATAATCCTTCACATTTAGAAACATAGAATAGAAGATCATGGACAAACCATCATTTGTTTCACTTGTATTTACTTCTCAAATAAATTCTGAATGAAAGCGGTAGAAATGAACATACAAAATTATTAGTGTACAAAAGCCATAGAGATTCATTCAATAATTAAAAATGAAGAGCTCTTCATACATAATGTAAGTCTGTTTGTGAAAAATATGTCCAGAAAAAAAAACAAATTCTGCCTATCACGCTATACATGCATATCTATAATTAGTATTATGAAGCCAATAAAAATTATTTTCAATCTTCTCCTTTGATTGTGGATGAAATGTGATTCGTAGCTCTTATTATAGAATAAATATTATATCAATCTCAGAGTGTGTGCTTCAGATGAAGTATTTTATCTATATGAACTATTAATTTATTCTAGCAAGTCAATCGAAAAAAGCTTCTTTTTTTTCTTTTCAAGTAGTTTGTAGATATTACAATTATCATGTCAACAACTTCGAAAACACTTTTATCATTACCAACGGAAATCCTTCATCTGATTTTTGATAATCTTGATGAAAACACTATATTATACTTTTACTTTTAGTACAAGGTTCTTGCAAACAGTTACAGTTAACTGTTAATGCATACAATCGTTTCAAATTAAACCAGATATCAAAACAGAAATGTCTAACAATGACAGCATGTATTATATAGAAAAAAAGAAACTACTATAGAGTGTAATATGAAGAAAAAAGAGTGTGATGAAATCACACGTTAGCGTGAACTGGAAACACTAACAAAAGAAAAGTTCGGTTATTATTTTTCGAAAGTTTCTGTTGAATCATTTAGTTGTATTAGAACCAAGAGGCAACTACTCGGTGATCGGGTAAATCTACAGTGTGCGAGATAGGTTTATCCTTGTTATTGAAATTTGATGGATTTTCTTCATAACCATTGACTTTTTCAGGCAAAGATTTGTTTCTTGATATCAATGATTTTAAGTAATTGATGATAATACGTCGTTTTAACCATACAAATAACATTAATGCCAGAATACTAATTGCTAGAAAGGTCAAAAATAGACCAGCAGTGGATATAAGTGCAATACTGTCGGATGGATCACTATCACTATCTAATGAGCTATCACAAACTCTTTGAGACCACCATTTTCTTTTCAGAGTATCTAGTTCGCCGGATTCTCGTATCGATAGTACAGCAATATCTAATGCTTGACCATATGACCAGCCTTTAGGCATAGCTATGCCATACGAACTGGGTGCAAATGCCGCTCCAACGAGTGTTAAGTTACAGTATATAACATTAACGGCGTACTCCAAATTACCGGCATCCATTATTGATGCATCAATGGTATTATTCAATAATGAAAGATAGATTTCATCTACCGAATTTAATGGATAAAAATTTCGACTGCCTGATGATATTTCTCGTAAATAATAAGATTCAAGAGATGAACCAACGAGAACACCAATACGACCAAATGGTATGATTCCATTTTTGATATCATCTATTCCAGAAATAATATTCTTTGTTTTCGATAATGTAAGAACTGATGCTAAGTTGGCAGTGTATGTTGCAACTAAGATTATGCTTAACATATAGAGACCCATGCATAATAAACGTCCAGCGGCTGTTTCAACGTGAAAATCAATACCATATCCAACCAACGTACCAAAGACAAACCATATGCTCATGGCCATTGCAGAAATAATTGATTTTTCTCGTAATGCTTCATTTTCACGTCGTTCTAATAGAAAAATCAAAACTGAAGAATAGAGAAGAGTACACAATAGTACGATCCACAAGTGACCTGAAAACGGTGACAAATAAGAGAAAAAATCCAAAGTGTTAACTGTCGTTGCTTCTCGAGTAATAATGCGTATTGTATTATCAAAGATAGCATTTGAAAAATCAACAATTTCTCGTCGGTCAGCTAATATGTTCACATCAGCTACTAGTATATCATACATATCATTGGCTACTCCTTGAACTGCTTGATTATAAGTGTAACTCGATGGAACTACTATAATTTCAGAAATAAAACCCAATCTACTTTGTAAAGCATCAATTAAATCAGGTGCATAACCAGTGATTTTTGTAATATTGTTTCCAGATTGATCGATAATATTTGTTACCATAGTAAATGGAGCTGCATCAATAACACCAATTCGTAGAGTGACACCAGAAAGTCCAGCAATACCGGTAAAAGGTATCAGTGAATTTCCTGGCCAAATGAGAAAACTAGTCGCTGTTATAGATCCCCATCCAATCGAATCGGAATATTTCAATATTGAAGCATAATTAATTTGATTCGAAGATGATTGAATATTTTTTAGAATATAATAATTGCCAATAATTCGATCTGTTGTTATGTTACTAAATTTGATTGGGCCAGATACACCAAGAAATTCAATAGTATCTATTATATTAAGAAGTGATTTAGCATTCAGAAAACGATAATCAAAACAGAACGAATTATTAATTGTCGATAAACATGACGATGTCAGTTTCGTAGTTGAAGAACAAAGTTTGGATAAAGCTTGAATTAATGACCATGTTGCATCAAATGCAAACAAAGCATAGTAATCGACTTCTGTTGATCCAGGGAAAGTTTCAGGTTCATACTGCTGCCAAATTTCATAAGCAGTATTCAATAATGTTGTATTACTTGTTGCATCATTTATAATTCCAACTGCAGGAATAATTGTCATCATTCCTACTAATTTTGAGTAAGATGATTGATTGAATAAATCTAAGGAAATAGTCGATGCTGATATCCATAAAAATTGTGGGCCAAGAAGATTATTATCAAGTGCATTTTGCACAATCTGGATTGTATTCGCTTCGCTTGTCCAAAGTATGACTATTCGAGATGCACTGTTAGTTAAAATAGTCTTGAGATCGTTGTAAAAAGAAAGTGTTACTATATCAAAAATTAATGTATCACTGATAGAAAGTTTGTTTTCAATAAATGTTCGAGTTATTGCATCGGCACCACCAGATCCATACGCATCATTTTGATAGATGATAATAGCCGATGTCCAATTATAGCGAAGAAATAATTGTGCAACAGCATTTGCAGCTGCCTTATCGGAAGGAACCGTACGGTAAAAAGAAGGATAAATATTTTTATCTGATAAATCAGGATTAGTTGCAGCATAAGATATTGTTGGAATGCCGATCCGCTCAGAGAGCGAAGCAATTCCAGAAACTTCTCTCGAAAATCCAGGTCCTATGATGCCAACGATCTTCAAATCGGTTACCGTTTGACACGTAATACTGAGAGCGTCTATCATATTTGCACTTGTCTGTATACTTTTCCATCCGATCAGTTGATTTTCGACGGTGAAGTTAAGTCTTTGTGAGAGTATTATTGCTGCTTGGAACATTGCACGAGAATGTACCGATAATGTTGTAGTTTCAGATTTGGATGCATTAGGTGGATCCGGAAAAAGTCCCAATATGTTAACATTCGATAAGCTTGTTGATGGCCAAGACGCTGTTATATAGCTAATACATAACTGTATCAATAACCATGAATACTTCCAGGAGTATGACATCAGTTTTGTTTCGAAATTCTATTCGATATATCTTGTTTTATTACTTACGAAGTATTGATAAGAGATAGTGTCTTCTGATTGCAATGTTTTTTGAGTATATAGAAAACAAGATAGTTACCTTTGTATATTTATATTCAACTCAATTATCTTATTTGTTTTTATTTTATTACTTATGAAGTATTGATAAAAGACAGTATCCTTTGATTATTACAATGATTTTGCGTCTATAGACAACAAGACAGCTACCTTTGTATATTTATATTCAACTCGATTATCCTATTTGTTTTTACTTTATCGTTTACAAAGTATTGACAATAGACAGTATCCTGTGATTGCAGTGATTTTGCGTCTATAGAAAACAAGACAGCTACCTTTGTATATTTATATTCAACTCGATTATCCTATTTGTTTTTACTTTATCGTTTACAAAGTATTGACAATAGACAGTATCCTGTGATTGCAGTGATTTTGCGTCTATAGAAAACAAGACAGCTACCTTTGTATATTTATATTCAACTCGATTATCCTATTTGTTTTTACTTTATCGTTTACAAAGTATTGA
>Ga0209960_1004263_pt1 | contig 11136 bp, 9 predicted proteins | sample ThiBiot_500_plan_2_FD_183947 | JGI IMG/M metagenome (GOLD analysis project Ga0209960, IMG submission 183947) | Wastewater bioreactor microbial communities from Cape Town, South Africa - Thiocy_expt_500_plan (SPAdes) | ecosystem: Engineered > Bioreactor > Thiocyanate-remediating >... | reverse complement strand
TATCAGATGAGACAGACATGTCAATTATACAATAAATATATCCGTCTATATATCTATGAAAAGGTCGTCATATACGTGTTCACTTGACCGCTACTATGACAATTCATCGCAGACAATTCGTCACGGATAATTGGTCACTCCGGAAAAAGATAGTAGTGTTGATTAGCGTGGATACCGAAAATAATGAAAAAATGAGTTAGAAGTATTTCAGTTTGTTCATGCAGATTTATTTCTTTTTTTTTCGAATCAAATATTTAAATCGCAATTAAAATGGAAAAGCAAACAAACAGAAAAAATTGATCATTCTTTAGGTTCGACAGCAGGAGTTGGATCAGACGCAGGTGTTTTACTTTTTAACATATCTTGTTGAACAGTTACTAATGTATTTGTAATAATTGAACATTCACGTTCGATTATTTTCGAATAGTTTTCAACATCTCCTAATTCCTATTAACCAAAATAAACTAATTCAAACAACGTATAAATGAGAAATCAAACTTTCAAAGCATCAGTAAATTGTCCTAGAAGTGTTATCCAAGCTTGAGATTGTTTTGTAAGAATATTTGTTTGCAATGTTAATTGTTTACAAGCTTGATCGATACGTTTTTCATTTTTATAACATTCAGCAACACTTTTAATTCACAAATGAAAAACTTTGATGAATACGAAGATTTGAAAATAAAACATTTACTCATTATTAAGTCGATCGAGAACAATACGTGTGAATTGTTCAGTAGCAGCAGAAAGTTCTTTCTTTTTTCTTTCTATTTAAATAATTTAATGAAAAATAGAATTTAATTGAAATGAATTACCTTGTTTTTGTTTTAAAACAGTTGTACGATCGACATGTTGTCGATAAATATTCGTTAACATCTTTAACAAATAAAGAAATGAATCATAAGCAAAAGCGTTTACCTTTCCAATTCCTATCAACTATTTCAGATGACGCCATGTGGTGTCTTGCAGATAAAACTCAAGTTTTGCTAAAGAAGCTTAAGACTTATGTGCAACTAAACATATTTACTAATAAATTTTTTTTCATTTCCAAAATGTCGTCTGAATCGATCATAGCATCTGTATTAATTATAGAAAGTTCAAGTGGTATTTATTTGATTGTGATGTCATTTGTTGACATTCTTCAATTAATATTTAATTATTTATATGGAATCTTAGTTGAAATTGAAGGATTATTAACGTCATGGTTAGCGAAATCTTTATTCAATTGTAAAATCCGAATATATATGACTGGAGTTTGTGGGAATATAGTATCATCATGTTTATGTTTAGCCGCCATTGATCAATATATGGCAACATTAAAATATTCACGATTACAACAATGGAGTCGATCAAAAATAACTAAACGTATCTGTATATTAATGTGTTTATTTTAGATGATTTGGTGTTCTCCTTATGCGATCTATTTTACAGAATTATATGTACCTTCAATGAATACAACAATTTGTATCATCACAAATGTTGTTTATTTAAATTATCTCACTCGAATTTATGCACCTTTCATAGTAGTTTCGGTTCCATTTTCATTAAAGATTATATTTGTAGTTTTAGTCTATCGAACAGTTCCACTTGTTCGTTGTCAACATGAAGTACAAATAACACGAATGATACTCATTCAAACATTTATCAGCGTATCTCTTGTGCTACCTCATTTTATTTTTTATATTCTAACAAATAATATTCAATTTACTAATGATCCCGTGACTTTTGCGAAGATTCAATTGGTATTAGCCATAGCTTTATGGTTAAATAATGAATATTTTGTGGTAAATCTTTTGTTAATTCATATCATGATGTTTCATTTTGTGTATCAAAACGATATCGTCAACAGTTTGTTCATGTAATTTCAAAATGTTTTTCGAAGAATACGACAACTGTAGTTGCACCTCAAATTCCAATAGAATCTACAACCTCTCAATAAACAGATCTTTTGTTTATCCTCATAAAAAAAAGGCTTAATATAAAAGAATGACGTTGTATCTTATCATTCATGTATTTCATTAGCGAAAGTAAATATAAATCTGGATTATTTTCGAGAATTTTTGATATAATGAATGACAATGTATAAATTGGATCTTCATGACAAAAAGCGAAAAACCTTGACAGGATTACTATTACCTTTATATTTAGTAGATAGACATGTTGTTTGAAACTTGATTGCAATGATCGAACAAAGCATTAGTGCAGTCGAGATTAGCATTTCTTAAAACAAGCTGCTTTTGTAAATAACTGCTTACTAGATGCTAAAAAAAAGTCATGAATACGTCAGAAAAAGCAATTAGAAATGACGAGTATCTTCATAGAATTTGAAAAACAAAAAAGAAATATACCTGGTAATGAAACGGCCTATTTTTCTTTTGTTCGAACTAGATTTAATATATAATGAAAAAGAAAATAAATTTTAATGAGATTACTGTTGAGCGTCTCTAGAAGGAAGTTCTTTTATGAGAAATTTTTTTTATTGAAACACACTCCTTCAATCATTAAAATGTCGTCTGCATCAATTGTAGCGTCTATTAATTATTGTTCTATTCAAATTAGCAACTATTTAGGTATATCTACAGTTATTCTGGGAGTCCTTGGTGGAATATTTAACATGATTGTATTTCTAAGTTTGCGGATCTTTCGAGAAAGTTCCTGTGGAATTTATTTAATTGTCATGTCATGTGTTCATATTTTTCAATTAGCATTTGGTTATTTCTATCGTATATTAACTGTTGGATCATTGGCGCCATGGTTAGATGTATCTATATTAAGCTGTACAGTACGAATGTATCTGAGTCAAATTTGTGGAGTTATTAGCGTGTCATGTATTTGTTTAGCCGTCATTGATCAATATTTGGCAACACCAAAATATCCACGTTTACAACAATGGAGTCAAGCCAAAGTAAACAAACGTATCTGTGTATTAATGTGTTTGTTTTGGATTTTGTTATGTTCTCCGCATTTGATCTATTTGAAACCAGTATATTCATCTTTAACAAACGCAACGATTTGTACGATTATCAATCCTACGTATCAAAATTATTTTAATCGTGTTTATATGCCAGTGATTTCCTATGCAATGATTCATTCAACAAATGCTATATTTGCAGTTTTAGCCTATCAAAATGTTCAAGAAATATCCTATCGAACAGTTCCACTTGTTCGTCGTCAACATGAAGTGCAAATAACACGAATGATACTCATTCAAACACTCATCGGTGTATCAATTTCATTACCTTACTTTATTATTTCTGTTTTAACAAATAACATTCGATTTACTAATGATCCCGTGATTTTAGCAAAGATTCAATTGACTTTATCTGTGGCACTCTGGATGAATTTTGTATATTTTGCAGTGAGTCTCTTCTAGTTTATCTATTGATGATGTTTCTTTCTGTGTGCATGTTTAGATTCCATTTTATGTTTACATTTGCGTATCGAAACGATACCGTCAACAATTTATTTATGTGCTTTTACGACTCTTTGTAAAAAATACAGCAATCGAAGTAAATGTAAATAGATATTGATGTTCGCACGTTCACTCTATAACAGCATCCTTTCTTGCCGAATGAATAGTATGCATAAATTTTTTTCTAAATGAAACTGGAATATGTAAATATTCGAGATAAATTTCCGTAACTGTTAAAATCTTTTTTTCGTAAGGATGTTGAACATCTTTTTTTATGTTTTTGATAATGAAAAGATTTCCCGGAAGAATTAAAACTTCACTTTCGCCCGGATACTCAGAAGCATTTGAGATATTGACAATAGTTGGTGTTTTAGTTTTAATTTCAAAAATAAATAAAACACCTGCTTCGTCTTGTTTCGGCGGATATTTATTGATAAAACTTAGAGCAATATTTTGTTTAACACTAGTCGATGTAAATGCTCGGAAGGCAATAACACCACGAGGTTTATGTTCGAATACTTTCTCATACAATGGTATATCGCTAAGTTTCAATGTTCCACCACGATAAGTACTTCCTAGATAAGAACGTTGTTCTAATTCTTCACTACGAATATGAAATTCCATAACGAATCGATCGCATAAATGAGGACTTGTATCGGGCTCATCTGGCGAATCGGCCAATTGTTTATTGAGAGATTTATAGAAACCAACCCGCTCACTGCTATAAATTCTAAGGAAAGGTGCGATTGAATTTCTGCTGTGTGCTTCATCGAATTCCAGCTTTGTTTGTTGATACTTTTCACCAGTTGTCATTTTTAAAAAATGCTGAAAATCATTATTTTTAATTAAATCAAATGAATCAGGGCGAAGGAAATCTCTTTTAAATAAACGAGGAAATGTCCGAGAGAACCAATTGAAAAATCTTAACCACATAGCTGTTGTTTGAAAATTCAATGAATACTGATAAATTTCTTCTTCGGACTCAAAACGTTGAACATATTCTAATGCTTCCATTTCCGCATCTTTAGGCAAACAAGGAACAGCCGTTTTAGTTGAATCCGTTTCATGAAAACGATCTGATCCTTCAGGTCGTTCAAATAACTTTTGCATATCCTCTCGGTTTGCTTGCTGATAAGGAAATTGTCCGTTACGATCTCGTATTGTTCGGCAACATCGATGTTCAAGTAAAAGTGTGACAACTTCAGCGTGCCCTTCTCTTGTTGCTGCATGTAAAGCTGTGTCACCATTACGTTCAAGTTTAACAAGTTCATCAATATGTTGTCGATCTCCTTTTTCAAGTATTTCACGAACTTCTTCAGTTTTTCCATTTAAACAAAGAAAATAAAAGTCCGATGCTTCTCCATCTATATAACGACCTCTTTTCGCTCTTTTGATTTCTTCTGCACACATTCGATTATATGGACATGATGGTTGACCATCAACACTCGCTCCGGATCCCATTCGAATTAGATATGTATCTATCTGAAAATGATGAATGTGTTTTATTTAAACATCAATGAAATTCAATATGAAAGTTCAATGTCTGTGATTGACAACAATTTGACCTGATAATTAGCATTTGTATTATAAAAATCTAAAATACTTCGAGCTGTTTCATCTGGTTTGTCAATCGCCATGAAATGTCCACAATCATCAAAGATAATACTTTCGGATTTTGGCAGTAGATTACAAAAGAATTCTGCACCTTTGAACGTATAAACCTAAACAAACATAGAATCATGCTTTTGTTGTTGTATTGAAACCTACTCGATCTTGACGGCCCCATAGAATCAACGCTGGACGATCCATTTGACGTAATTTCTGATAATGACTTTCAATCAAATGATATTCATGCTCAAGAAGTGAACTAAGAACTAAAAATCAATCACAATTAGTTTTTTTTTATATTTTTTTTCAATAAAAACCGAAACCTTTTTTATGTTCGTCCAATAGTCGTAATCTTAAATGTAAAAATCCATTAAGAAATGGTGCTGGCATATTCACTCGTTTCACTGTTAAATTGTTAATCATTCGACGAAGTTGTTCGGATGTTTCTGGCAGAAGAGCATTGTATGTACCAGCGCGTAATTCTCGAATTAGATCAGTTTCACATTCTTCATTTGCTATTTGCAAATACAATTTTAATTGAGAAAATTCAAATGTTCTTTATAGAAAATTACCGACAGGAGCAAGTAAACAGATCATACTAACGTATTCAGGATATTTAATTGCGAACATACAAACGATAGCACCGCCCATCGATGCACCGACGATACACATTGGTTTTGTTAAATTCATTTTATCGAAAAACTAAGATCAAACTTTCCAAGAGAAATGAAATGTCAAATATATTTACCAGTTTCAATTTGTCTACAAATTTCTCTATGGAATAAATATCTTCATTGAGACCTACTGTTTCGCCGTGACCAGGCAGATCAACTGTAACAACATGATAATTTGCAGGAATATTCTATACGCACAAAATTCTGTTTTGTATATTTAGTGTTTTGAATAGGAAATAACTTTGATAATTGGAATCCAAGTTTCTTTATTCGATGAAAGTCCATGAACGAATACAATAGTCGGTTTATCCGGATTTCGAGTTCCTTTTTCTGTATAACTGAATGCAGCTGATTTATTATCATCATCGATAGCTAACGAATGTTTCTTATGACCTGCTAAATATGTTGTCAATCTAATTTATCAATAAACAATTTCCTCCTTTTTTCTTCTCTTCGATAAATAAATTTACTTATAATATTGTTGAACTAGCCACGCTTGCCTATCAATGATAAAAATATCTTGAGCAAAAAAACATCAAAAGAAAAAGTCCTACATGTTTCTTTTTCACCGAAAAATGAAAATCTCGGAAGAGGAATGAATGCAAACACAGAATTATATATACACATTCTAGGCAATTTCGATGAGAGGTACTTTTACGTTTTTCTTTTTCTTTGTTTCTGCGCCGAAAAAATAAAACATAGAAAACAACATGCAAATGTTTATTTGTTCTCGAGAAACTGTTCATTGTAAAACGTAATAATGCTTGTTGTCACTTCTTCTGGCTTGTCAATAGCCATAAAATGACCACATTCATCGAATAGAATTGATTTTGCATTGGGGATCAATTTGCAATAATAATCAGCAGCAATCGGAAGATAAACCTACGGATAATAAATATACTTGAATGTTTTTAATGCTAATTAGCATACTCGATCTTGTTTTCCCCAGAGGATCAGCACAGGACATTGAATACTTCGTAAATCTTCATGCGAACGTTTGATGACTGAAGATTCGTATTGAATTAATGATCCAAGAACTGAACAATTTAATTAAAACAAAGCATGCAATTATTTCAATGTGTTAAATACCTTTTTTATGTTCGACTAGAAGCTTTAATCTTAAACTAAGAAATCCATTAATAAAGACTCGAGGTACACTAATTGGTTTGACTGTCAATGTCTCCATCATACAACGCAATTGATCGGGTGTTTCTGGTAGTAGACTAGTGGTATCACCCGCTTTCAACCTTTGAATCAATTCAGTCTCAGATTCTTCGTTACCTATTGGAGCTAATAAACAAATCGAACTGACATATTCAGGATGTCGAACAGCAAACCAACAAACAACTGTACCACCCATCGATGCACCGACGATACACATTGGTTTTGTTAAATTCATTTTATCGAAAAACTAAGATCAAACTTTCCAAGAGAAATGAAATGTCAAATATATTTACCAGTTTCAATTTGTCTACAAATTTCTCTATGGAATAAATATCTTCATTGAGACCAATTGTTTCTCCATGACCAGGAAGATCAATTGCAATAACATGATAACTAGCTGGAATATTCTACACACAGAAACAAACAAACAACTCTTTTGCTTTGTATAGGAAATAACTTTGATAATTGGAATCCAAGTTTCTTTAGTTGATGAAAGTCCATGAACGAATACAATAGTCGGTTTATCGGGATTTCGAGTTCCTTTTTCCGAATAACTAAATGACGCATGTTCATGATTATCTATCAGTAGTGAACGTTTCGTTAAACCAGCTCTACTTGTATTAATTCTAGATGATTTCAATGTTCGTTTTGTTGATAAACAATGAAATATAAATTTACTTATAATACAGTCGAACTAAGCATGAAGCCCTGAAGTTTCAAACAGCGCCGAGAATAATACATTTTCTTGGTAAGACTAAAAATAACTTACATTCGGAGAAAAAAATTCAAGTAATCGAACGACAAACAGAAACGAGTGTTTGATTTACCTTGGCTGTCATTTCTTTTACAAATAGTGAAAAGTATTGTTGCATACGACTATACGAGAAACTATGACATCGCGCACAACAACACAAAATTCGCGGAATAGAGAAAGTCTTGACAAAGCTGACAATAAAACTGAATTTTCGTTTGAAATTAAATCTAAACATCCTGATGGCTTACGATTAGTCGGCAGACATTGGCCAGTACCCGGTCAGAAAAATCCGAAACTAGTTATTCTTTTCGTACATGGTACAGGTGAACATTCTCAACGTTACAGACATGTGGCACAATTTTTTACTAGTCATGGGATTCCATGTGTTGCATACGATACACGTGGTCATGGATTATCAGGTGGCGAACGTGGCTTTATTCCGCATATTGAGGCTGTACTCAACGATTTTGATAGTGTTGTAGATTACATACGAAATGAATTGAAACTTAAAATGCCTTTGGTTATTTATGCACATGGCACAGGTTGTGTCAATTGCATTATTCATATGCTTCGACGAGCAGAGAAACCACTCGATTGTCATGGAATGGTATTAAGTACACCTTCGATATGTTTGAAAGAACGTCCTACATGTATTATGTATTATGTGGCGAGAGCTTTTAGTAGTTTAAGTCCACATTTACGTTTACCACTCGAAGGAAACTATACAAATGTTTATACAGATGATCCAGATATTGTCGAAGCCTATCGAAATGATCCTCTTGTTCATGATCGATGGCCTGCAAGATCATTGGCTCTATTTCTTGAAATAGGTTATCGATTGGAAAGAACTGTATTAAATTTTCAAGTACCAGTATTGATTCAACATGGTGCTGCTGATACAATTACACCGATTGAAATCATTCATAGATGGGCAAGTGAACGAGTCAAAGGAGATGATATCGAATTCAAAGAATGGCCAAATCATCTTCATGAATTACACAATGATCTACAAAGAAAAGAAGTTCTTGATTATGTATTCGAATGGATCAATAAACACATGGACCGTTTCTTAAACAACAACTGAGTACACCGAATGAGAGACTTAGAAAGATTTCTTTGCAAATCAAATAGAAAACAATTGAAAGAAGAAGAAGAAGTGAGAAGATCGTCTAAGGATGTTGATACTTTTTTTATCCGATAAAAGATTGAATAATTGTCTTCGATTATCATTAATTAAACATTTTAATAAATGACTTTTGACCGAATGATAAAATTCCGAGATTATTCAAATGGAATCGGAATGCGAAGTAAACCACTTAATGTTGCTGTTAAATCGATTTGAAGATATTGATTTTCATGAGATTGACTTCTTTCGAATTGTTTAGAAATAAAAACTGCAGAAACCACGATGTCCACCTTTATCAGTCATTCCATGATCACTACTCACGATTAAAACATCTTTCGATGACTTGATCCATTTCAGCTAATTTGTCTTCGACAAGTGAATTAAATGCATCAATTGCTGCATGTCCAATATGATCAAGACCAAGATAATGAACAATTAACAAATGTCAATCATTCATTCGTTCGAATTCTTCATAAATCCCATTTATTACATTCAAATCAATTTCTTTGAAATCTGTGACAAAAAAAGATTGAAGATCTTGTGCACGATCAAAGATCAAATGGGGAAATAATTTCATCCATGTATCATCTCCATAAAAGACGATCTTTCGTTGAGGATATCGTCGTTTATATTGAAATAGAATATTATCAATCTCCAATCGACTTGATTTATAATAGAAATGACGTCTCAAAATGAAGGAATTGTACATGTCAATGGTACCTAAATTCGATTTCTCTTTGTTTTGGTTTTAAATATTAGATGTGAATAGTTTTAATCGTAGTCAAATGATTATTCGACAAAATATTAACAGAAATGAAAAGAAAAAATTCAGTTTATCCAATTGAATATTCTCTTTCTTATATAAAACATATAGGCACATGTGTATTTTCTTCTTTTGTCTGACTAATACTATAGAAAACATAAACTAAATCCGATACACGTCTTGCTTATTATCAGGTACCAATTTCAAATGTCAGAGTCGTTTAATATTTTTTTCAATTCAAACAAGCACTTGATATCAGAAAAAAGGGATACTCTATTTCTTCTCACGCATTGGATACTTACGGTTCACGGTTATCAATCTATCGATGAAGTAAGTAAAAAAACTTTACGAAATTACAATTCTGCTAATATGTTTCCTAATAGAACTCAAAGTCCATCGATTTGAGTGAAATATTGGCAAAGTCAGAAAATGAAGTAGCAGCAAGAGCGAGATACAAAAAAAACGGCATTGTATTCGAAGTTAGCATGTCTGGATCAGCAAACACATTCGTGTTCAACATCGAAGTGAGTAATGACTTTATAACTATACAATGAATAAATTGCTTTACTACATGTTAGACTTCATCTGTTATTACAATCACAAAAACCATTAAATATAATATAAACGATTACATCCAGGACAACATCTTCGAGTAAATTGAATAGAAGTAACAGCAAGATGTCAGATTGATTTTTATTTCATTTGATTTAGAATTCAACGATTCAATCGTTTATATGGACATTATTCGAAACCTCTCAAGAGCATAGACGAAATTCTACCAGAAACAGAAGAAGATGGTAAGAACCCTCAGATATTTTCATGAAAAAAAGATTCCGGAAACTGCTGAATAAAATGAAGTATTGTTCAGTTGTTGTCCCTACTCTACACAAAAGAATTGTTCCTTTTGTTAGTATTGTTGTCGTTTGAGAGGTGATGATTATTTCGGTTGTTGTTGCCGTCCTTCACTTGATCTTAACAATTCAGCAACAATTCACGATATTTAGGCTTTTTCTCGGTCATTTTTTCGTTGTTAGCGCATTTTCGTTCGTTATTATAATATCTTTTCTTTTTAGATGATCCATTTATTTCACAAGATCGAATTGGGTAATGTTTTGTTTTTGAGAAATATAAGTCTATTTTCGTCTTTTCTAGAACGGGTAATTTATATACTCCATCGCCACCACCATCAGCTGATCAATGATTAATAAAAAAACTGAAGATTTTTCTATTTTTTCAGCAGTTGCCACATTCTTATCAGGCAGAACTCAGAATTTTGTACGCTTCTGTTTTATGATGATTATTTCATGAAAGAGAAAATATAGAATAGTTTAGAATTCTATCCAAAATTCAGTCGTTGACTTTATATGCGTGTGTTTGCACTTTCTGTTGTGGATTCGCTGAAATTAGGATTAGAGTAAAATATGTATATCAATGAAAGAGGACTTCTTCGTCTACTGAAGACGACTTTAAAATGAAGGTACGAAATGAACAACAAAGTTAACATTGACAGTAAACATTAGAATCGAAAGAATTATATTTTATTAGTAAAATATCAAAAGAGATTAATACATATCTATTTTTGCATTTGGAAAATAAACATGACAAAGATTCGATAAATCTATTCGATTTCTGTCTTTA
>Ga0209960_1004262_pt1 | contig 11138 bp, 18 predicted proteins | sample ThiBiot_500_plan_2_FD_183947 | JGI IMG/M metagenome (GOLD analysis project Ga0209960, IMG submission 183947) | Wastewater bioreactor microbial communities from Cape Town, South Africa - Thiocy_expt_500_plan (SPAdes) | ecosystem: Engineered > Bioreactor > Thiocyanate-remediating >... | reverse complement strand
AACTACTTTCCATCTGAACTTGTTTTGATACCAAAGAGTTAATGTTTGATGTGAAAAATAAGGAATCCTAAATTGAAAACAAAATAAATTAATTAATAAATTAATAAATTAAAAAAGAAAAAGAAGGAGAAAAAAAAAAAACCTTTGTCGTAGGATACTAGAAACGAAATTCTCAAAAGAGTAGTGCTTTTCAGCAATATCAGACCTCAAAATTCTCCATAAATTTAATACAATTCGACCAGTGATATGAATTCCAGATGAATGCCTTAATTCATATCCATTAGGATTTTTGTCTTTATAATAATTTTCTGGTCCAGAAACTGTCAATATTCTTGATAATCCTCGAGAAAGATCAAATCCTGAAATGAAAGTTAAAAAAAGGTATTAAGAAAAAAAAAAAAAAGAAAGAAGAAGGAGAAACCATATTGGAGATTGCTTCGATCAATTAAATATCCTAAAGAAAACTGTTGTACATCAAATCCAACCAGCATATCTGGATCAAGAATTTGAATTCGTTTCATAAATTCTGTTAAGAGTTGTTCTTCATTTTTCACTAGTGTTAAACGAAACTGGAACCTAGAAGAAGAATATGGCCTTCCATCATCAATTGCTAATACTTCAAACGAATATCTAAATTGAAATAAATAAATAAACTCATTCAAATAAATAAATAAATAGGTAAATAAATAATAAAACTTTTGATATAACTGAACATCCTGTAAAAATTGTCTATCATCTTTTATAAACAAATAAATTGAATTAATTTGATCAACTTTGGGATCTGGTAGGAGCGAATCCCGAGAGGTTGCTAGGAAAAAGAATGTTTAATAACAAAATCAAAGAAAGTAAGAAACAAAATACCATGAATTTCTATGCTGATAAATTTGAGATTTTGGTTTGCATGAAGCAATAGTCTATCATCTGAATCAATAGAAAGTGGACTAAATTTATGAGTTTTTGGAGAAAGCATATCAACCTATAAACAAAAGAAAAAAACAAAATTGAAATGATTTTAAATTAAATGAAATTAAAATTAAAAAAAAGAATGGTACTTGAGAAAGAAGTGTTGAAGGGTCTTTAATTTGCTTTGGCTCTCTCGAAAAATTCTCAGAATTTTGATTTTCTTGTTGCCTTGTTTTCTGTAATGGGGCTGGTTTCAGGAAACCTGGATTAAGGATTAAACTTTTTTATAAAAGTGGGTAAGATGCTTGAAGGGAGTGCGGGGAAAATAATGAAATTGTTTTGAGAAAAATAAAATAAATAAAAACAAGAACCTCTTGTATCAGGGGAGGAATCTTATCAAGAGGGAGTTCATCAAAAACAAGAAAAGAAAAATGGTAAAAAGAGAAAAGTTAGTTAGTTAGATGATCAAAAGAAAAAGAAAAAAAAACTGATTAAATAGATAATAACCTGAATCGAAAGCATGAATACCAGATTGGTTATAAACATTATTTAACCAAGAAGTGACTTTATCGTGAGAAGGTGGAGTTTTGACAGGACAAAATACTCTAAATGTTGGTTTTGAATATGATTTGAGGTCTTTCATTTGATCTAAACCAATAAAATAGGGTGATCTTTTCACTTCAGATTTTTCATTTTCAAAAGGATCAAATTGAGATAAAAATTTTGTTCCTTTAGTTTTTAATTGATGTGAGGATCCTCCAAATACAAAAGGTTGCTCTGGAAGATCTTGTTCCTTTGTGAAATGGGGCTCTGGATGAATAATTTTTGAAATTCCATAGTTTTTTAGAGTTGTAAGTAGTCTTTCGGTTGTTGGTGGGGAATGTTTGAATTGGAAAACATAATCACCACGGGTTGAAGGAGTTTCTGGAACCAAGAAATTTTCGTGTTTTTCCTCAAGTTCAACTTGGAGATCCTTTCGTAATTTATCAATTTCAGCTTCAAAGTTTATTGGTTCCTCATTTTTTTCATCTTTCAAAGATCGAGGTGAATTTGAAGAAACAGAATCGTTAAGGTGATGCTTTTAAATAATGAAAAAGAAAGAAGGAAAGAATGAAAATTAGTAAAAAATTTTAAGAGAGATGGAAAAAAAAAAATTACTTTCAATTGACTTGGAATTTGAAATGAAGATTCTTGGTCAAGAGAACCAATGGAATCCATTGATGGGATTTTCTTGAACTTAATTTTTTGAGCATGAGACTCTATTTCAGAACTCTTTAAGTTATCAAGATCGCTTGAATATTTAACCTTTTTAGGTTTTTGAAATTCTGTAAAAATTGGAGGATCAAAGTTGTTAGTCTGTTGGAATTCCAACTCTTTAGAGATTAAGTTTAGGGGAGGGATGATAGAATCTGGAGGAAGTAAAGGGTTATTCTCACTTTTGACAATTTGATCTTTAGTTTCTCCAATTTCCATATCTTGTAATTTGTTTGGTTTTTGATCTTGAAGGATAAGTGGGGAGAGGGAACGGATTTTGGAGGAATCATTTGTTGGAGATGATGGTCGGGGTGGGTCATCAAAAAAAGATAAAGGAAAATTGGACATAGAACTATCTTCAGATTTAGGTGACCACATTTGTTGAAAAGAATAATTAAACTCATCTTTATAAGTTCCTTGTGAGTCTCTCATTTTACATTCACTTTGAAAAGCTTGAATTGAAGGTAGTTTCAAAAAGGTAGGTTTCTTTTTCTTTTTAGTTTTTTGACGAACTGAAGTTTTGAGAGGAATCTTTTGAGGAGTGGCTTCTACCAAAGGGATTTTATCGCGAGAATTTCGATCATCAGATTGGGTGGGGGAAGGAGTGAAGGGAACCGGTTCAGATTTTCGTTCTATTAATTTTTTTATTTGTGGATGCTCATGAACTCTCTTTTTTCCAAGATCTTTGGAAAAGGAAGTATCAGTTGAACTTGACAATTTATTTGGAGAATTTTCAAAACTAAACATTAAATCAGGATTCGGTTTTGATATCTTATCTTCAATTTTATGTCCTTCAAATTTTAATTCCTTCATCTCTGAATATTTCCTTTTTTTTGGTGCCTTTTTTTGTTTTACTCTTGCAACAGGTCCCAATTGAATATTCCATTTTTTTGATACTTCTTTAGTTTGAAAAGTCTTTTTAAATTCTACAAAATCGTCTTCATCTTCATCATCATCAATATTTCCATCAAACTGAGGGATTTTATAATCAATCGTAACTTTCTTTGGGAAAGGTGAAATATCTTCAATATCTTGACTTTGAAATAAATAAAAAGTTTCAAGAAAATTTAGGAAGGAAAAAAAAGAAAAATAAAAATGAACATATTTTGATGAATTGGAGATTCCATGTTTTCTTCAAATTGGTTTTCATTTGCAAGATCACTTTCAAAATCATCCTCATAAATGAGTTCTTCTTGATTGAAACCATAAAATTTTAACTTTCCTTTCTTTAAATATGATTGAAGTTCTTCTTCTTTACTTTCTTTTTCCTTTTCGAATTCATTCTCGAATTCCTTGGATTTTTTTTTTTTTTTTGAGAAAAAATTAAAAGAAAAAGTCAATAAAGAAGAAATGAAACCTGGGTCAGTTTAACGATAAACTCATCGACAAGAGGTTCAATACTAATATTAGGATCGCTAGCAGACTCAACTTTCTGAGGTTGAGAATCAGGAGAAGAAATAGGTTTTGAAGGTGTTAGAAACTCTAAAGTATATGCGTCTTCTAATGCAACTTCAAAAAATGGATCAAGAGGAGGTTGGTACTTCAATTTAACTGGAGTTTGAGGTTGGGGTGATAAGTTTTGGTTTTGATCTTTATAAATTAATCGGGTTAATTCATCATTCCATTTATTTTTTTCTTGGCCAATATGAGTTCGACATGGTGATATTTCTTGTGAAATTTGTGAAGATAAATTATTTGCTTTTCTTCTTTCAATTTCATCCTTTTTTTTTTAATTATTTTATAATTTGACAAGAAGAAAGAAGCAAATAATTGATGAAGAAAAATGGATACCTTCCAAATTGCACTCAAAGAGGTAACAAGTTGATGATTACTTGGGTTTGCAACTGATTTGGTTATTTTTTCATTCATAATATCTAATTTTTTGGAAATAATAAATTTTATGGAGGAGATAGAAAAAAAAAAAAAAAAGAAAAGAAAAGAAAGAAAACCTAAAGAATTTGTATCAACTTCGAGATCACAATGTGATTTCTTGTGAAAAAGAGGGTGAGATGGTGGCCAAAGAGAATCATTTTCAACATTTTGTATTGTAATTAATTTTGGATGGGAGGATTGTTGAGACGGGATGGGTGAACGAAATTTAAATTTTGAAAGATAAATAAAATCCATTCCATAAAGGTTGAAATCCATAAAAAATTGTAATAAAAATGGGATATGAGTTTCAAAGGCATCAAACTTTGTATTTAGGATGGCTCCATTTTGAAGGAGGCTTGAGATTCTCTTTAGTAAGTCAGGATTTGTGCTTTTTTTTATTTTAATTTTTGATTTTTTGAAAAAAAAAAAAAAAAAAAAAAAAAAAAAAAAACAATTTAGAAGAAATTTACATTGTTAACTTTAAAAATTTTCTTTTAGTTGGGGTGTAACCGTAATATTGTTTTGCTTGAATCAGTTCAATATTATGAATAAATTGTCTTTGTTTTAGACCAGAATTTTGAAGTTCCATTGCATGATGTAAACTTGAAAATAGTTGGTTCATATATTTTTGGACTTTTTTTTTTGATTTCATCAAGTTTGAATCGAAGAAAAAAAAATCTATTACCTCCTTCAGGATCTTCAGGACCATGATAAGAGATAAAAAAGTAAGGAAATACCTAATGATTGAAAGAAAGAAAAAGTAGAAGATTTAATATTAGAAATTAAGATGAAGGGAAAAGATAAAAATCATAAAATATCAAAACAATAAAAATAATAACTTGATGAATATGAAGACATGTAGGTTGTCCCATGATGGAACCTCCAAAAATCCTTATCACAGGTACTTCTGTCAATCTTGTTCCATTAAACAATGACTTTGTAACATCAACATCATCAACAGGTTTCGTTAAATAATAATCAAGCGCCACAATCCTGATGCCAAAATAATTATGCTGCGGTGATGAACTGGAGTTGATTGGGGGTGAAGAATTCGGAGGGGGAGGCGAGGAAGACATCCTAAAGAGATAAAAAATGAGAAAAGTGATGAGAAATAAGATGAGAAAGAAGAAAAAGTAAAACTTCAAATGTCAGTTGTTAAAGATCTCCTCGCTTTTAAAGGTTTTCTGTTTGATTTTTTGTAAAAAGAAAAATTTTGAATCAAAGGGAAGTTGTGCAAAAAAATCGCCATGTTTGCGCACTTTTTGTGAAACCAAAAAAAAAAAAAAAAAAGTCGTCGACATTCTCAAATTTGATGAAAATCAACAAAGGAAAAAACCCAAAAGTCAATCAAAATCAAAAGGAAAAAACATTATTTGAAAAGCATTTTACTATTATCATTGCTATTGAATTTTTGTCAGTGAGTTAGAGCTGTTGGAACAACAAAGAACTTTTGTAAAGTTCTTTTCTTTATTTTGATTTTTATTTATTTTTCAAAAAACCTTTCAGTGCCCTGAAAAAACAAAAAACAAAAAAAAAAACAGAATAAAAATTCTAAAATAATGCAAAGAAGAAGAACAAGATGAGAATTTTGATTCAATTCTTTCTTTATGTTGTTACACTGTCGCTAGTTTGTTGTGATTCTTGTCCCTCTCATGAACTCATTCTCAGTCAAACAGAATCACTTTCAACAAGCAGGGTTTGAGATTTATGATTTAGTGATTGTGATAGGAATGTAAATATAAAAACAAAAAAAGTTTAGAACCAAAAAATGGCGGAACCGGAAGGAAAAAGGCAGAAGTTGGATGAGATGCAACAACAACAACGAGTTATTATTGTTGGAGGAGGTCTTGCTGGGCTCTCAGCTGCAATCGAAGCTTTTAATGATGGAGTCAATGTTGTCTTGCTTGATAAAATGAAATCGTATAATTTTTCTATTTTATTTTCTTTTTTTCTTTTTCTTTTTTTCATAAGCTGTTCTTATTGCATTCCAATCTTGAATGCTTTCAAGATCTCTCAAGATCTTTCAATTTTTTGAATGCATAATGATTTTTTTATTTATTTATGATAATTTATTCTTGTTTCTTTAATAGATTTGGAGGAAACTCTGCAAAGGCAACTTCTGGTTTATTTATTTTTACATTATTTTTTGAATCAATAAAAGCAGTTTATTGACTTTTACATTCCATTGAATAGGAATTAATGGTGCTCATACAAAGTATCAAATCGAAGCTAAAATTGAAGACTCTGTTGAAGAGTTCGAAAAAGATACTGTGAGGTATTATAACTTCTCTTTTATGCCTATCTTTTTTTTTTTGAAAAAAAAAATGTCTAAATTCAATTTTGTTTTTAAGCTCCGGTCAAGGTCTTTCAAAACCAGAATTAGTTAAACTTCTTGTAGAAAGTAGTAATAATGCAGTTGAATGGCTTTCATCATTCAAATTGACTTTGTCAGCAATTTCACAATGCGGAGGACATTCTGTTTTTTTTTTTTTTTTTTTTTTTTTTTTTTTTTTTTCCTTCATTCTTTCAAATTCAAATTTATCTTCAATCTCCCAAATTTCAAAACTTATAGAAACCTAGAACTCATCGTGAACCTCCACTTGCTGATGGAAAACCAGCCCCAATTGGATGGGATATTATTAAAACTTTAACTGCTCATATCAAAACTTTTCCTCCAGAACGATTTGAATCAATATTTGAAGCTCGTGCAACTAAATTCCTTGTTGAAGATGATCGTGTTGTTGGAATTGAATATGAAAATGCAAAAGGAGAAGTATGAACCGTTTATATTTGAATTTTGAATTTTCAAAAAAAAAAATTAAATGAATTAAAATTATTCATTTTGACAATAGAAAACTGAGCTCAGAGCAAAAGCTGTGGTGATGGCAACTGGAGGGTTTCTTTTTCATTTCTTATCCTTTCTTTTCTTTCCTTTTAATCCTCTGGATAATTAAAATTGATTTTTTTTTTTCAATTAGATATTGTTGTGATAGAAGTGAAGATTCACTTTTAACAAAATATGCTCCAAAAAAAGCAAAACTTGCAACTACAAATGGTGCATTTGCTGTTGGAGATGGTATTCGTATGGGAACAGCAATCGGTGCTAAGTTGATTCATATGGATAAAGTTTTTTTTTCTCTCTCTCTTTTCCTTTATTTTTACTTCATAGATCTTGTTATTAATTATTGTATTAAATTCTTTTTTTTTTTTATCAAGGTTCAAGTTCATCCAACAGGTTTTGTTGATCCTCAAGATCGTAATAATCCAGTTAAATTCCTTGGACCTGAAGCATTAAGAGGATGTGGTGGAATCATGCTTAGTAATGAGGGTAAACGATTTGTTAATGAATTGGGTCGTCGGGATCAGGTTTCTGAGGCAATTTTCTCCCTTTACAAGGATAAGAAAGATGAACTTGCAGCTGTATATCTTATCATGAATGATAAAGCAGTTGAAGAATTTGGAAAAGCAGCATGGACTTTTTATCACAGTGATTTTTTTTTTTTCAAATGACTTTTTAATTTTCTATTTCAAAATTATAATATTTAAAAATATCAGCCGTCAAGAAATTTGGCGTTACAGTGAAAGGAACTCAAGAACTTGCTGCTCATATTCATGCTGATCCTGAAGTTGTCCTCAAAACTTTCCAAGATTATCAAGCTGCAGCTTCTGGAAAAGAAAAGGATGCATTTGGAAAAACAGTTTTCCCAGTGACCTTTGATCCTAATGAAGCATTACGTGTTGTATTTATCCACTTTTTTTTTTTTCTTTTTTTTTTCTTTGATTTTTGACAATTTTCAAAATATTTTTGTTTTGTTTTCATATTTAGATGTTGTTATTGTTACACCTTGTTTGCATTACTCAATGGGTGGAATGGAAATTAATGCTAATGCTGAAATTTTAAAAGAAGTTGATTCTAAACTTGAACCAATTAAGGGTCTTTTTGGAGCAGGAGAAGTAAATTTTAAATTTTCTGAACAAATTTACTTAAAATTTAAAAAAAAATCAAATTTGATTTAATAATTCAAATAGGTTACTGGAGGTCTTCATGGTGAAAATCGTCTTGCAGGAAATTCACTTTTAGAATGTGTTGTTTTTGGCAGAGTTGCTGGAAAGAATGCTGCTCAATTTTCAAAACTTTAATGTGATCTTCAATTTCATGGTCAATATCATTGTTATAATAAAATGAAATTTTAGAATAATTGTTTTTTTTTTTTTCCTCCTCCTTTTTTCAATTACAATAACAATTTATTTTTGGTCTTGAAATACAAAATAAAATGTGGTTGTTGTTTTTAAATTTTGCTTCTGTTTAGTAATGGGCATCCTACAATTAATTCAAGTTCCTTCAATGCTTCAGTTCCACGACCAATGTTAACCTCTTTCAAGTCAGAAAAAAAAATGGTTAATGGCTGAAGAAAGGAGAAAGAAAGAAAGAAAGAAAGAAAGAAGATTTACTTATCGTTTTGATTCCCATCTTGCTAGCAGCTTTGACATTACTATTTATTGTTAAATTATTAAGATTATTATTTAAATGAGGAAGAAAAAAGAAAGGTTTTTTGATTAAAACAATACAGTCCAATATCATCCAAAAAAACTGTTTCAGATGGTTTGCACTTAATTTTATCTAAAGCATATTGGAAAAAACGAGGATCTGGTTTCCTAAGTCCAACAACACTTGACTCAATTACTTCATCAAATATTTGCAAAAATTCACTTGGAGGAGCTCCTACTGTTGTCTTAAATTCTTCTGGAATCACAAAATTATTTGTTAAAGCAATGACTTGGAATCCTTTTTCTAATTCAATAGCCTTTGACACAAAAAATATAGAATATTCATCATTAATTGAAAAAAATAAAACAAAAGAAACCTTTTAAGATTTTAATTGCTCCAATCATTTGAGGATCAGGTTCAGTTGCATGTTTCATCATGGTTACAAACAATTCCTTTCCATTAATTTGGATTTCTTTTGGAAGATTAGGGATTTCTATAATGAAAAAAAAAAAAATTTAGAGGGAAATGGAAAAGTAAAGGAAAAAAGAAATCAACCTTTGCCTCGAGATTGAAGATATTGTTGATAAAAATTTAAATTAGAAGAATCATTCAATTCTTTCTCGAACTCTTCAAAAAACTTTTCAAGCTCCATTTCTCCTCGTTCAAGTCTTTGAAAAGAACCAGAAGTTCCTCGATGTAAAATACTGACATTAACATAATTATGTGGGAGGTTATTTGCTTTCTCATAGATGTATGTTCCTTGAATTGGAGATCCAACCTTGAATATATTTTTGAATTACATTGGTGGGATTATTCAACAATAAAAAGGAAGTAATCTCAAGTAGATCACTAAATAAAATAGAAAATAAAAAAAATGAATGAAAGAGAAATGTTTACCACAACACCTCCAAGATCAAAGATCACTGCTTTGACTTTGGCCATTTTATTTTTATTTTTTAGTCATTTGCCACAACAATCAACCAACCAACCAACCAAAGATCCAAATAAACACAATAATATTTTACAATGAACTTAAACAAACCAAAAACCAATTGTCTTGATAAAGAAAGATTTTTCTTATTTTTTTTTTTCAAAGTCTAGGTTTTCAGCAATGAAAAGGAGCCAATAGATGATCTCTCATTTGTTTGGCTTTTTTAAAAAATTTTTCAAAAATATTCAGAGTTTGATAAAATCTGACTTGATGAATTGAAGTCACTTATTATTTCTTTCAACAAATTTGAGCTCAAGTCTTTAAGTTATTTTCTGACATTTTGGCTTTTTTGAGGGAGGGATTGTTTTTATCCAGATATAAATCAATTAATCAACTTCAAACTCATCTAATCTAGATATCTAATCTATCCAAAAATACAATCCTTTCCAACTTTTTTTCTGATATTGAACAGTTAGAAGATATTGTTTATCTTATTGTTCTCTTCATAATTAAAACTCTCAAACTCCAAATCCAATTCTTCAAGTTTATCAATGCTAAACATCACTCCAAATTGATCAATTTCCGAGACAAAAATTTGAAGTGTGAGGAAAATAAAATAAATAAAAACGAAATAGAAAAAAAAAAAGAAAAAGAAGAACTCACCTTTATTTATAACTAAGAAATTCATGGCATTGTGTTTTTTGTTTGTTTGTTTCTTTTTGAATTTTTTGTTGGATTTTGAATAAATTTATTACAATCTTACATGGGGTTTCTCAAGACAAGGATAACAGAGTCACCACGAAGAAACATTTTACTTATGAAACGATCCTTATTAATAGGTTTGGCTCCTTTTCCTTTTCCTTTTGGAATTTCAGTCCACATCTCTTTCACATTTTCTAAAACCATATTACAATGACGATCGAAAGCTTTGACTCTACAGAGGAGTTTTCTGTTATTCCTACAATTAATAAGAACTTGTGTATTATTTTTGACTGCTTGAGTAAGAATAGAAAGGGGTCCTGTATTAAATTCCTCTTCTTCAAATTTGATGAGTTCTTCCTCTGTCATTTCAGACTTTGGTTTTAATCTATTTATTATTTATTTATTTATCATTGGTTTGAATTTATTATTTCATGAAGAAATAAGATTGATTAAATTGAAATCGAATATAAAAGATTTCAAATAATAATAATAAATAACTGACAAAAAATCAAAAAATCAAATTTTTTTTCAAACAAAAATCAATAAAAGAGAAAGAAAAGTTACGATAAACTAGACATTGTTGAGCTGATGAGTTATAAAAACAGATGACTTGATGGAAGATTGGTAGTAGATGATGGATGATCCAAATGATGGTTGAGGAACTGTGGATGGATAGGGAGGTGTTTGGAAAAAAAAAAAGGGAAAAAGGAAAAGAAGAAAAAAATGGCGGCAAAAAAAAAAAAACTTTGTCAGCTTTTTTTTCTTGGTTTGTTTTCAAAGGTTTCTAATTAATTAATTGTTCTAATTGAACAAGATGGACTTCAATTTGATTATAACACCACACGATGAACGAAGATTTGTTGTTAATTCTTTATGAGAAATATTCTTGAAATCCAGAAAAAAACTTGACAAAAAAAAAGATATCACTGAAAACAAAAAAAAAAAAAAAAAAAAAAAAAAAAAACACACAAAAAAAAAAAAAAAAAA
>Ga0209960_1004258_pt1 | contig 11150 bp, 7 predicted proteins | sample ThiBiot_500_plan_2_FD_183947 | JGI IMG/M metagenome (GOLD analysis project Ga0209960, IMG submission 183947) | Wastewater bioreactor microbial communities from Cape Town, South Africa - Thiocy_expt_500_plan (SPAdes) | ecosystem: Engineered > Bioreactor > Thiocyanate-remediating >... | reverse complement strand
AGTTATTAGCAGGTTTCCAGAAAGATATAATGTTAAGTTTATTAAGAAGATATAAAGTACCGATTATCACAGCAGATATGATGAGGACAATTGCTTTTAGATAAAAAACTTTTGTACAGGTTGATGAATGATGACGTGAGCGATGAAGTTCATTATTTTCCAGATCACTCTCTGTTGAAGTATGGACATCAGGATTATTCCTTTCTTCTAACTCTATTTCATCCATAATACAATTTGTGATTATTTGAATATGTGTAATTTACAATAATATTCTTGTTGGAAAGAAAACGAAAAAGAAATACATGAGTTTTTATATCCAACTTGAAATCTTATCAAATTTACTCCTCCTACATATTGCTACATCAACATGTCTTTAACATTTTAATTCGTAGATAACTGAAATATTTTCGTTCTGACGTCTTGAAAATGACGAATATAATCTCTTTGTTTGATTTAGATAATGAATTCGCGGAAAAAATCTTATAGAATATAAATAAATTACTTAAAATCAGATCATCAATTAAAACTTTATTATTTACAACAAAGAAAAAAAAGAACTAGAGAGAATACCGAAAGAAAAAAAAATATTTAAAAACGAGCCATGGGTAAAAACGGTTGTTTCATTGATGTTGGTGTATTTATTTGTTTCGATTCGAGTATATCAATTTCCATAGTTGTACTTCTCAACATATCAAGTACAGGTGTTTTTCTCAAACGAGAATCTAATGTAATACCAATATTAATTCTTGGACTTGGTAAATTCTCATTAAAATAATTAATTTTATCATCATCCGTACTCGATGTATTATTAATCTCGTCTTCATGACATTCGAATGTCACAGATTTCGAACGTTTTCGTGAAGATTTATTCGAAACCGGTGTTACTGTACCATTAATACGTCGTTGTAGAATGCCTTTTGTTGGTTTCATTGTTAGATCAATCAATGGAGCTGATACTGGTCGTCGAGTCATGGTCGGTGTTGATATCGTTGATTTCGGTTGTTCAAATTGTGCAATTAATTGTTGAACATTTGGCATACAATTGGCTTGTTTTTGTTGACGTTTTTTCAATAAGAATGCATTGAGATAACCTACGGATGATGATGATGTATCATTCGTTTGTTGTAAACGAGGTGAATCAACTTCATATGAAACGTCACATTCTTGATTACGGATTGATGGAAAGACATTTTTCTGTTGAAAATCATTCATCGATGAATAATATCGATTATGAACACTGGTTACATTTGATAGACGTGGTTCACTATCGTAATACGACGTTTTTGGTTGATCTTGTTGTTGTTGTTGTTGTTTCAAATGAATACGTGGTAATACTGAAAAAAATAATTCGAAATTGGTCTTTTATTGATTGTGCAACAAACCTGATCGTTTTTGTTGTTTTAATCGATAGTTTTGAATCGCTTCTTCGAGTTGATTTTCACTTTGTTTAGCAGCTGCTGCCAATGCCGATGTACTGTTCATAATCGTGATCGGAATTTGATGAACTGTTCGTTTAAGACGATTGCCCGAATGCATCTCATTCGATGATAATGAACTCCAACGACCTGAATCATGTGACGATTGAGATGAATGACTTTGAACATCAATATCAGCAGCATTTGACATAACTGTTTGTCCTTGTTTATTCGTATCTATTGGATAGAATGGCCTATAACCTTGCGGTACAGTTGAACTAAAAAATTGTGTCGTCGGTGGATCACTACTCTCGCCAACGCCACTATCATTTGTATGGATAATCGGTTTCGTATGAACTAATTCATCTGTATATTTTATATTTAATAAATCACATAAATGTAAATGTAAAAGATTTCCATCAGGATCATAGATATAATATTCGAATTTATTTAATTTAAATAATTTACTAGAATATTCATTGAGAAAATGATCGAGATTGTTTAGACGAAATTTTAAATAGGAACTTTGAGCAATTGTATACGGTTGAATCGATGGTGAATATTTAATAGAAAATTGATAGATGATTTTCGTATGTGGCGTTGTCGGTAGAATAAATAGGACGAAGCCTGGTTTACTTGAATTTGGTTTCGATTGAAACAAACGTGTATAAAATGCGACCATCGTATCGAAATGTTGAGTAAATATATTAAAACGTACAATTGGTTGTCGACTATGAGGTATATGAGAAACCGACCACAATGGTAGAAAATAGGATAATTCATAATAATCTTGTCGAGCTATCGGTTGTTTATTTTCGTCTAATAATTCGATTTTATGATGAAAATTCCAGATATTTGATGATTTAAAGAAATGTTTCGATTTCGGAAGAATAATTGATGAATTTCGATGATTTGTAGATGAATTTTGCAATGGTCGAACAAGTTGTTGTTGTTTGAGAATATCATCGGTTAGTAGAAGAACACAACTTAATGATTGTGATTGAATAGGTATTGTTGTTGATGGTGGTGGTGATGATGGCGACGGTTGATTTGTAAACGAACCAAAATATGTCGTCGGTTGAATTTGTCGTTCGACAACAAAAAATGATTGTTCACTTATTGAACATGTCCGCAAAAGACTACTTATCGCCGTCGAAATTTCATCACATTCATTACTACCAATTTTAAATATTAGTTCGCAAGGTGTACAGTGAAGACTAGTAGTAGTAGTCATCTAGAAGAAAAAAACAATAACATGTTTTTTTTTCTATCATAAGAATTCTGTTGATTCGTATTAAAAGTTTAGTAAAAAGAATTTGATTTCATACTCGTTTTTTTTTCTGTCTATCATATGGATAGATTCCCTCATTATATATGATCCTCCATTTTAGCCAGCTGCGATAATGAGGGTAAATACAACACATGTATATAAATAACAGATATCCAATTTAATTCATAGGGAAAAAAAGAAGAAAAACATTCTCACCTTTACGAATAGTCAATAGAAAAGAAATCTATCGCTTGACTCAAAATTATCTCTTGTTCTATTCGATATTTACTATCTAGATAAAAAAATTGAGAACAAATAAGTGAACAATTAAAGTATATCTCGGTTTATTTCTCTCTCTCTCTCTCTCCTCTTTCTTTGTCGATTTTATGTGTAGATGATATCAAAGATACAAAAATGACATATGTATAAAAAACATAATAAAGAAGGACCATCTATACCATTATTCTATCATTCATCTTCGTTGACGTCGCGTCGTCATTTGAAGCCCTATGGCAATGTATACGTACGTACATTGTCTATCTCAGCAAGAGCAATAACACTTTTCTAGTTCAAGCGTAGACATTCGAAAAACAGAATAGTTTCTTCCATACAACTGTAGACATATGTCTGATTGACCGATCGACAAACGACTACCATCAGGTTTCATTCATTGTGTATGATGTGGTAATTATGGGCAGGAGAATAGAAGAATGTCATGTCGGTAGAATAACACTGGACAGTGAAAAATAACACAGGTCGATAAAACATCCGCTGATCTGTTCTTTGTACTACTACTACTACTCTTTTTGATCACATCAAATGAACATTATAAAACAGAAGACAGAAGAGAAAAAAGTGAGACCAGAAATATGAAAAAAAAAGAAACAAGAAATATACTAATCATAGTAATGCCATTTCGTTCATTTCTTTCTCACTCTCACTCTCTCTTTCTCTCTGTGTCTCTTCTGCTCTCGCATTTCAATACACTCACCTTCGATTTCATTTATTTTATATAAAAATGAAATGTGTCAACGAATTTTTTCTTCTTCTCTTCTTCGTCTCTCTAGTACATACATATTCCATTCTTAAGCTGACACATATAACGAACGAAAAAGAGTAGCAAAAGTGAAATAACAAACTTTGCTTGGCTTTTTTTCTTTCGTTCGTTTTCATATATTCGATACTTTTGCATTGCTTCTTTATTGTCAACGTTTGTTCGAAAAGATGAAGAAAAAACATGCAATATATATACATATACATACATTTGTTGTCTTGACTAGATCGTGCTTCTATCAAAACGATTTGAAGGTCTATTGTTTATCTAACCTAAATTTTTCGTTGAAACAACTGATTAGTATCGTCTTCTAACACTCCTATTCGAAACATCACAAGTGAATGTGATCAGTTACTATTACAAATGACAAGCAGGCGATTGATGATTAACAAGAAATAATCGTTTGTTGATAGAGAGAAGGTCAATGATCATGTCGAATTTCATCTATCCGATTGATAATTATCAATCAACAAGATTTTCCCCGATATAGTTTTCCTTTTAATCATGTATATCTAACTTCAAGAATAAAGAAGAAAAAAGACGAGCGTTTCGCAGAACAACAAACATATCGAGATCACTAGTCAAGTGATCCGTAGTCTTTTGTCGGAGAATAGTTCGTTAACCATTAATGTTCTTTTTTGTGTATCTATTCAATGACCTATTTCTAGGACATTTGATGATGTTAATTACTGTTTGCTATTCTATAGGTGACAATCAACACTTCGTCGAAATTTCTTTCTTGCTAAAGCGTTAGACTAATCAAGCATCAATTAAATGAATTCTGATATACGTACATTAAAAACACAACACCAGTCTACTAACATTCGATTTTGTTCTGTTGAACTTAATGTCTAATCATTTCATGTCTACAGTTTATGTTCTTTTCTTTTAACTTACATTTACGGAATATAAGAAGAAGAAAAAACCTCTATGCGCATTTATCGAGCACACACACACACACACACACATATGTCGTTGAACAGCATTGACATACGGATCTAATGATCATGTGTTTAGTTGATGCACATATTTCTCTATTTAGTTTTTTACATGTTCGTTAAACTATCATCGCTCGACTATTGTCTTGATTTAATACGTACAAACGATCGTGCTGGCACTGAACACTTGACTTCATATTCAGGAGTAGGCGTTTCAATTTAAAATAAAGAATGAGTGAATGAATGAATGAGAGAGAATGAATAAAAATGAAATCGATAAAAGTAGAAAAAGGTAAAAAAAAAGAAGAAGAAATTCGAATACTGAGACGTCACAGTCAATAATAAAAACACGTTTGTATTCTTGTTGTCAGAGCGCGAAGAAGATGATCACATTTGTATACCAAAACTCATCGAATATAACGATAAAATAAGCAAAGACAATCGCGTACATGACTAGCAGTCAAATAAAAAGATATTACCGACTTGACCTTTTTTTTTAGTGAGAACGAGAGCGAAAAGAAAAACAAAGCCGCAAGGTTATTTCAACATATAAAACAAAAGACTAATCAACAAGATCAAGAATGTCTGAATTACTTTTTCGATTTCAACTTCAATCAAACTGACGGGAAAAAACGACGAAATTTATATTACCTACTTCACATTAATATTGATCTATTCAATAAATAATAAAAAAAAAAGAAGAAAAAAAAATCGTCTGTTGTTTGAAGGCAATCAAACTGTATGTTTACATACATACGTACGTATATGAGAAAAGGCGAACAATGATAACGATTTATCTTCACAGTTTCATACATTGTTCCGCTTGTTAATTGTTATTTATAGTTAATGATTAATTATTCACGATTATTGTTTGTTAAGTACCATTTCTTTGATTCCATTTTTTTTTCTCTTTATTCTCAAGAATAATATCAATGCATAATCGCATTTATTACATAAGTTCTTATAGAAGAGAAAAAGCCGAAAGCGAACACACGTTTTTTGTCTATTTATTCCACCTGCCATGAACGTCTTTTACTTTAAGTTTATGTAATACTTCTCGAGATATACGTACGTATGTATGTCTATAGACATATCCAGGAGAGTCGATCGCACATCAACTGATTTATTTTCATAGAAGAAAGGAAAAAAAATGAGAGTAGATTATTCGTGCGTAGTAACGGTCGCGGCGTAGCTAGGTTCACATTGTTCACATGCATGTACATCGATCTTTGAGCATGTAAAGAAGAAGAAAAGAATGTGCCTTTGTAGTTCAAGGTGCAAATCAAAATATATAAGACGAAGTACAATTAGCATAATTGGCACGATATCTGATAGACATAAATTTGAATAATTTCAATAAAAATACGATACTCTAATCTAGATCTACTGAAAGAGAAGAGAAAATATGTTTTGTCTTGAACAAATTTTGAATTAAATCTATGCAAATAAACACTACCTTTGTCTTTTTATGGATATTGATTAATCAAAAATGAAAAAAAAGTGACATTTATACTCGATCGAACACCATATGTTCATTATGTAATGACCGTTTTAATTCTTTCTTCATAGGTATCATTAAAAAACGATTCAATCGATTAGAAACAACTGGTTATTCACTTTTTCTTCTTCTACTAAAGCCTTGATATTCATACTCATTGACTCTTTTAAAATTCGTAGACAGTATTTATCAAACGACAGACATTTTCTTATCAAACTACTGTATGCCGTTGTTGGCCTGTTTTATTTTATTGACTCGTAGATAAAGTTGAATGTTGTTAATCATCAGCGATACGAAAAGAATATTGAATTTAAATCACAGATTAAAATAGAAAACAAGAACTGTTTTTGTTTTCAATGTAGTCAATTATGATTTCGAAAAATAGGGCCGAAAGAATCTATCCATTCGATTGTTGAATACTTTTTCTTTAAGACCTCTGCCAAAATTTTTTACACACATCATGCCAATAACGAACGATGCTATATGACCAAGGAAATTAAACGCCATGCATAGATAAAGTGCAATAGGTATGGATGCAGCAGTATTGGGAGCTTGAGTAGAAAACAACTTTGCACTATCATCACCGAGAAAGAAATTTGACATCATGAGTTCCGTTTCATTAGATGTGGTTGTATTATAAATGATGGGTGCTGTTGTTGTTGATGATGATGATGGCGAGGTTTCGACAAAATCCTTTTAAAAAATAATTTATAAGATGCATTTCATTAGCAAATACTTACACTAATTACACAATAAATAAGAAATCCTGGTTGAAATAATGAAATTACAAGAAAAAAGCCAACTAACAAGTAGCTTTCCATACGAATCTATTAATTCGAATAAATAATATCAAAGATTTTCAGTAGCGTGGATAGAGAAGAGAAAAAAAGAGTTGATATCATACCATGCCAATAGTAAAACCTAACCATAGGAACGATAATGGAATACCGATGCAAAGTAAAATTGTATCAATAGCTCGATACTCATTGAAATTATATAAATTAAGAAGGTAGACCGAGATCTATTTTTGTTACAAGAGAAAATCAGAACGTGTTAAGTCTATTTTTAAAGTCGAATGAACTAACTGATAACATTGCATTGATACGTGCGATACAATCGAGTATATTATAGATTCGTAATGGTCGTCGTGCTTCTGCAAAAGCACCGAAAAGTCTAGAAATAGAAATCTCCATTGCAAATCTAGGTCTTTTTCTATTTTATTCGACGAACCGTTTACCAAACTCATCTCTTTCATAATCTCGAATGACGATTATCGACAATGGAACAAACAAAACATTAAAAGCACATGTAAAAATAAGTCGAATCTTAATAAATAGAAAAATATACGTACGTATGAAAATTTTCTATGAATCTTACTAGACGTATTGTTGGGTCTGCAGGAGTTTCATGGCTTCCTGTAGTATGCAATCGATAGACATAATGTGCTATGACATATATAGTCATCATTAAGGCACAAATAAAAAATACGATAATATCAGTAATACGTTGTTGAAATATACCGGTGGCAAGAAAAATTAAAAGAAATACTTACGAAACGAAAATTTCAATTTATATTATATTCATTGTTTTGAAATGATTACCTGATGTAACCAAAATAATTATTCCATAAGCAAAATCAGAATCTGTTGTATCAGGAAGTTCAGCTATACGATAGATAGTTAAACCATCGGTAACTAATGCAGCTAGAAGAGCGCTTATTAAAAATATCACTTCGAATTTATTGATATTTGTCCAACGACGATGCTTAAAAATAATAACGAAAAAACTTTCTTTATCGAATATTTCATTGAATCATACCGGTCCAAGAAGGCCACTTTCTTCTAATACGTTGCTATCTGTTCGGGGACCGCCACCAAAGATTGGATTTGTATCTGCCTTCAATAATTATATCATCGAATATGTTAACATCAATGAGATCCATTAACTTACGCTCATTTTACTTTATTAACTCAGTATTATAGATTTCTTTTCCTACGAAAACAACAACAACAACAGTAACAACGAACCAACCTCAATCTTTTGCACGTTATCTTTGACGAATATAAATTCAAAACGAAAAAGAAAGTCAAATTGTAGAGATACAGAACGAACAAATAGAAATAAGTTTATATGCAAAAAATGTTTATCTACATGGTTTTTTTCCTCAATATGATTACACAAATGATAACAGAAAACTATCTTTCGTGAATCATCGTAGATATTTTTTAAAGTTTTTTTTTTAAAGGTCGCCAACGAAATTCTTTTTTGGGAGTATTTAATGTAAATAAAACATTTCGATGACATACTTAAGTAGGTCGATCTATGCTAATCGAGGTTGAACAACAATGATAATTAAGTTAAAATGATAGCGATTAATGATGACACAGGGATTAGTGAATGTTCATCATTGATCTTAAGAACACGGCAAAAGAAAAAAAACGACTTGCTTAAGTACATTTAAACAAAAGAATCAATTGAACAAGTTCAGTATGTCTGCTTAGTTGAAAGGCAGAGTGAAATGAACAGATTTTATATTTCGATTTTCTTTGGTATTTTATGTTGTTTATCAGTGATTGATGCTAAACGACGAAGTTTGATAATTTCTCGGAATATGATTCAATCTCGTTATTCTAGTTTCAGGTCAATCACATAAATTAGGTGATTTCTGCATTCCAGGTACGTGTACAAGTTTAAATTCGAATTGTAAACGTGTTGGTGGAAATGCATTTCGATGCGTTTGTAAAGAACAATTCATAGCTGTGAATAAAACGCATTGTGGTTTGTATTGAGAAAGTCAAATTATTCTTAAAATCAACTTTCTTATAAAACGTTTAGTTCGAGTTATTAATTCAACAATCGATCCATCATGTGCTTCATGTAATGAACGCACTGGTATTTGTTTGGATGAAAATTCTGATCGACATATGGATTCATGCTTTTGTCAACCGGATAATGATCAATGTCATGGTCATGATCAAACAACGACTCCATCGATAGAGGAAACAGAATCTGAAAAGAATAAGTATGAGAAAATGTTTTGTAATTTTTTGAAAAGAAAATGTTTTGTTTTGTTTTGTTTTGTTTTTCTTCGTGATAGTCATGTTGATAATTTATTACCAACTTCAAACGATGCTGATCATCGATCAACTCATTCGGGCGAACTCAAACTTGGTTTGTATGATCTAACTCAGCAACGTTTAGTTGAAAACGGTGGATCTATATCTATTGGTGATCGTCTTTTTATCGAAGTCAAATATCGAGCAGGTTCGATAGGAAATTTTCATTGGAAATATTTGATGTTATTCTTGTTTTGATTAAATTTAAGCTGAAGGCAATACGGATCGTCATCAAATCATTGCTGAAAACTGTTCACTTGCATCGAGTGTATCGGATAATGAATCGAAATTAGAAAAGATGTCTTTATTAACACATCGTTGTCCATCATTAGATTCTCGTGTAGCCATTCGTTTTCAACGTCTCGATTCTGATCATATCAAAAGTACACTTTTTCAAATGCCAAAATTCGAAACAACATCAACCGTTTATCTACGTTGTTCAATTGCTATTTGCTACGGTCGAATAGAAAACTGTCAAGAAGTACATAGACTTTTCAATTATTTTAGCAAAGTTGTCTTTTTTTTATTGATTAATATAGCGATTATGTCCAGAGACACGTCGATCATCATTAGTAAATCGTAGTCCAACGAATTCTTCAATTGTTACTACAACCGATTCAGCACCATTCGATTATGTTGATGAAGATGGTGCGAGTATAATTGCACTACGACGACGTAAACGCGAACTTTTCGATGACGAACAAACGAAAAAGAAATTAGCACGAATCATATCGGACTTAACATCATCAATGGATCAAATCTCCTCGTCATCATCATCGAACGATGCACTCGAAGAAAATAATCCGAATCATTATGAAATTCGACAAGTACAACAACAAATCAAACTCGAAATGCCATTAGTACAATCGATATCGAAACATAAATCTCATAGTATGCACGGTCGTTTGTCATTGAATTCGCCAGGTGCTGTCGAACGATCGACAGTGATTGCAACAATATCAATTATATTCATGATTGGTGTATCAATATCATTGTTTGCTATTTATCGAACATGTTATATGGGTTATGTTCAACGAGTTTATGGTTCATCGTCACTCGTTGGTTTTGGTCAAGGTGAATCGATTTACGGAGGTTTACGAGGTCCACCACAAGCTTGTCGATATGATATGGGACGTCGTTCAGAACAACGTTTTGATGAAAGTTTTTTTGTTACCAATGTCGAACCATTAAATGCTTATCGACGACAATATTAAAACAATTGTTTGGCGTTTTATTATTACTATTATTACTATTATAACAAAAATATATAATATCGACGAATGACATTTGAATGAGAATCGAAAGAAAGACAGAGCTAACATGTTTGTTTTATTCTAATGTTTATAAGCAAAATAAATCTTTACACTAATTGATCGAATCAAAATACGTAGATAAGATAGCAGCAAGATAATTTTTTTTTTCTTCTTTTTTCATTTAATATCTTCAGTACACATTAACTTTCAGTACTACTAATGTTGCCGTCTAACGGAAAAATCGAACGACCTAAAGACTATAATCCTACTCAATTGAAATCATTACTTCCAATAGAATTTCAAACCAAATCAAATAAACTCGTTTCTGTTCACTCGTTAAGTTCAATTCTTGAAACATTAGGTGACAATAAATCATCGTTAATATCTTATTTACAATCTTTATTAAACACACAAATCGAAGCTGGTAATACTTATTCACAGAAATATCCATTGGATGCAAGTGAATTTCAAGATTATCTCGATTCCAAAGATGTTTTCGTTGTTATTAACAGCGGAAAGATATTACCTGATGGATTGGAAAAGAATTTAGAAGAGAATATCTTAGGAAACTTTTTCGTAAGACCGAATTTTGTTGGTCGATGTGCT
>Ga0209960_1004257_pt1 | contig 11151 bp, 14 predicted proteins | sample ThiBiot_500_plan_2_FD_183947 | JGI IMG/M metagenome (GOLD analysis project Ga0209960, IMG submission 183947) | Wastewater bioreactor microbial communities from Cape Town, South Africa - Thiocy_expt_500_plan (SPAdes) | ecosystem: Engineered > Bioreactor > Thiocyanate-remediating >... | reverse complement strand
TCATAATTCAGCGATTCTCAATTATACAAGTTTTGATAAAAATTCATTCATTTTTCATAACATTGATTCGTTTATTATCCTTAACCAACCTATTATCAAACTTGTTTCTAACTTATTCATCGAATTCAAATCGTTTTTTTTTTTTTTTTTTTTTTTTTTTTTTTTTTTGAAGTCAAAATTGAGTTGAAAGAAGTTGCCATGCATTGAATTGAACAAAGAAATTGACTTCTATTCATTAATTTCTTTCAATTTAACTCTTAAATTATTCATTATTAAGTTTCTCTTTTTTATTCTTGTTAGAGTTGAAGAAAATCACATGTATCAAGAAGAAGAAGGAGGAGGTGGTGCTAAAGTTCTTAATCCATTCAGACAAACTGAATTAAAGTATTTTCTTATCTCTTTTTCTTTATTCTTTCGATAAATATTCAATTTTTAGATATTTTTATTAAATATTTTTATTGGATAGGTATCGTAGAAATAATGGTGCAAGGAAAGTGACAGATTATAGTGATGTGATAGATTTTGAAAATATTGAAAATAATACAGATGAAAATAAGGAATTAATTGAAAGAATTGAATTGGATCAAGAATTGGTTGATAAATGTCCAATTTTTGGAAATAAAAACTTTAAAAGTTATAGAATTAAAGGAAAAGAAGGTAATTTAATTTAATTTAATTTAATTTGGTTGTTTTTTATTGATTCATCATATTTCTTTTTCAAATAATCAAATAATCAATTAATCAATTAATCAAATGAAAATAAGGTTTTATGTTACTTGTTAAACCATTCACAGTTGAACAACAAAAATATTGGATTAAAAGATGTGTTGTTGATTATCCAGAGAATACACAAAATTCACTTTTAGCTCATTATGAAGTTCCAGAAGAAACTAAACTTTGGGAAATTCGAAGTAATAAAACTCCAACTTATTTGAGAAAAGATTATTATTTAGAACATGATAATCGAATTCCATATACAGGAGAAGAATTATTTCATAAATTACGTTGGATAACACTTGGATATAGATATAACTGGTTAGAAAAACAATATTTACATTCTAAATCAGAATTTCCAGAAGATTTGAAAACTTTTGGAAGGGAAATTGGAAAAGTTTTGGGTATCAAAAACTTTGAATCTCAAGCAGCTTTTATTAATTATTATCATTTTGGAGGTAAATTCCTTAGATTTTATTTTTTATTCATTTGAAATTAAAATCAAATCAAAACAATGAATAATCTTTTATATAGATGCTTTGACAGGACATACAGATAGATCTGAAAAAGATTTTACACTCCCGATCATTTCTGCTAGGTAATAGAAATTTTCATAAAACAAAGAAAGAATGAATGAATGAATGAAAGAAAACAAATGTATTATAATAGTTTTGGACACACTGCAGTTTTTCTTCTTGGTGGTGAAACAAAAGATACTCGTCCAGTTTCACTTTTTGTTAAAAGTGGTGATTTAGTTGTAATGACAGGAGCATCAAGAACGGCATATCATGGTTGATTTTTTTTTTTTTTCATATGATTACCAATCAATAATCTCAATTCTCCCATTTTTTTATTATAAAAAATAGGAGTTCCTCGAATTATTGAAGATACTCTCCCAGACTATTTAAAAGGAGATGATGATTTATCAGATTATATGAAGGATACAAGAGTAAATATGAATGTTCGCCAAGTTTTTGAACCAAAATAGAAAATCCAATTCAATTATTCAATGAAACAAAAAAAAATCTAAAACTCAAATCCATGTAAAAACACTCCCTTTCTTTTTGAATAAAATTTGAAGATCTTTGATTTGATTAGTTTCAATCATCTTTCTTTTGTACTATCATTGTTATTACATTATTTGGTTTCAAATCCAATTTTCAATTCGAACAAAAACCAAAGCAAGAATGAATGAAACACTTCTTAAAAAATACCAAAAGTTTTTATTACTTCAAATCCTTTCTCAAAAAAGTGGATACTTACAACCCTCATTTTGGTTGATTCTTTGCTTCACTGAAGTGAATGATTCTTGTGCCAGAAAAGTGAAGTAATTGAATTATAATTATTGATCAAAAAATCACACCACCATGGGAATATTCTCACAGAATTTCCACTGATTGGCAAAAAGGGATTTGACGTCATAATTCTAGAGTGGACTCTCCTTTTTTCTCTCTTTTTCTTTTTTCCTTATCTCGCATAAGCAATAAAAAAAAAAAATGGCACTTAGCTTCCTAGCCGCCCGCTCTCGTTCTATTCTCTCCAATAATTCCAATGTGTTTAGAACACTCTCTCGTTCCATGTTTATCCAAACTGAGATGACACCTAACCCTGAGAGTTTGAAATTTAAACCTGGGGTCCCTGTGTTGGCTTCACCCGACCAAGATAGTGAGTATGCTGGAATGACAAAGGATTTCCCAACCAAACAAGATGCTAAAATTTCTCCATTGGCTCATGCGTTGTTCTCAATTGAAGGTGTAAGGAGAGTCTTCTTGGGACCTGATTTTATTACTGTCACAAAACGTTTCTTTTTTTTTATTTCATTAATTATTATTTATCATTTTATTATTTTATTTTTTTTATTTCAAGTTTTTCTTGTTATTTGTTATTTTATTTTTATTGAATAAATTCTCAATTTATGATTGATTTTATTTTATTTTATTTTATTTTATATTTAATTAGAGGAAGGATTGGATTGGAGTATTGTGAAACCTGATGTATATGCTTCAATTATGGATTTTTATGCTTCAGGAAAAGCTATTCTTAATGAAGTATGAATTTATTTTTAACTTTCTTTTTCACTATTTTTTGGTGTTTTTAAATTTGATTTGATTTTTTATTTATTAAAAATAAATTCATTTAGGTCAAAGCTGAACCAGCAAGCGATGGTACAGAAGAACCAGACTCTGAAATTGTACAAATGATTAAAGAACTTCTTGATACTAGAATTAGACCTGTAAGAATTCTTTCTTTATTTTGAATTCCTTCTTTCTTTTTCTTTTTTCTTTTTTCTTTATATTTTTGTTTCTTCATTTTTTTTTTCCTTTCTTTCTTCTTTTTTTTTTTTGGCAAATTCTTATTTTTCTTATTTAATCAAAAAAAATAGTTTGTTCAAGATGACGGAGGAGATATTGAATTCCGTGAATGGAATGACGGAACTGTAAAATTAAAGTTGCAAGGATCATGTTCTTCTTGCCCATCCTCTATCATTACTCTTAAAAGGTTTTTTTTTTTTTTCCCTCTTCTTTCTCCCCTTTTTTGTCTTTTCTTTTTCTTTGCTCATATTCTGACATATTTTTTCAAAAAAAAAAAAAATGTAGTGGAATTGAAAATATGCTCAAACATTATATCCCTGAAGTTCAAGTTGTGGAACAAGTCATGGATGAAGCTGAGCAAGTATCAAACGAAGAATTTGATAAACTTGAAACCAAACTTGAAGCAAGTCACTAATCAAATTGAATTAATTAATTGATGAAGGATTAACTCCCTCACTTAATCCTGTCTCTCCTTTTTGCTTTTTTATCTTTTTTTTTTTTTTCCTCACAACAAGAGTTGAATAAATTAGTAAATGAATCTTGAAACAAAACAATTTTTTTTTCTCTTTTTTCTGCTTTTGTTTCCTATTTTATTTCTTAGATTGTTATAACAAGTTCATTTTTACAAAATTATTTGTTCATGAAAATGCTTTGTAAAATGAAAGAGAAGTATAAAGCTACGGTGATGCTCATGTGTGCAGCAGCAAGGTCGAAATAAAAGGGAACAAACCTTTTGAAAAAACCGTTATTTTTGGATTTTTTTCTTCACTTTTTTGAAAAAACAAATTTTTTTTTTTTGGTTCTCCTTCAATCACTAAGCCCATCTTAACCTTTTCAACCTAATTGTAATAACTCCAACATAAATATAAAGAACTTTTCTTTTATTTTTTTTTAAAAAAAATTATAAAATTCATTAATTGAGCAAAAAAAAAATTTGGAATTGAAAATTTTATTTTATTGTTTAAAAAAAACTTTTTTTTCTTTCAGCAAGGTAGTAAACGACCAAGCTATTTCAAATAACTTATTGTATTTCAAAATTTTATTATATTCATCAAAGACAAAGTTTAGTTTAATTTAAGAGGTATAATTTTTAATTTGAATTTTAAAATATTTGAATTAGAAGAAAAGAACTTGAAAAAAATTAAAAATTACATATTTTAAAATATTTTTTAGTAAAACACAAGAGGAAAAAGATCAATTCCTCCATTAGAAATGAGTATTCAGTTAGTTGGAGAGAAGGATGGACGTTTATTTGTTCAAAAAGAAGGAGCAGATTTTATAAATCAAATTACTGGTAGAGTTAGTGTTATAGCTGTTGCAGGACCTTATAGAACAGGGAAAAGTGTTCTGCTTAATAAATTATTAGGAAAACCTATTTTCGGAGTTGGTGGAACAATTAAAGCACACACAAGAGGACTTTGGGTTGCTGGATCAAAGAAAGGAGATGGAGAAAATATTATTGTATTAGATACAGAAGGACTTGGTTCTCTTGAACAATCATTTGCATATGATAGTCAAATTTTGACTTTAGCTCTTTTACTTTCTTCAGTTTTAATTCTTAATACTATGGGAACAATTAATGAAAGTGCTCTCGATATGTTACAACTTGTTGTCAATTGTGCACAGAGATTAACTGATAGTTCAACAGCTTCTTCTAATAGCATCCAATTCCCTTTCTTTTATTGGATATTACGTGATTTTTCACTCATGTTACAAGATAATGATGGAAATCCAATCACTTCAACTGAGTATTTAGAACAAGCACTTAGACCTCAACCAGCAAATGTTAGAAATGCTCAAGAAAAAAATAATATTAGAAAACTTTTAACAACTGTTTTTCCAGCTCGTGATTGTGAAGTATTAGTTAGACCAGTTGTTGATGAAGCTAAACTTCAAGTTCTTGATAAATTACCAGTTGACCAATTAAGGTTTTTTTTTTAATTTTTAATTTTTAATTTTTAATTTTTAATTTTTGATTTTTGTTTTTATTCTTTGATTTTTGGTATTTAAATTATACGAAATTAATCTGAATTTTTTTTTTTTTTCTAATGAAAATAAAAGGAAGGAATTTCGAGATGGTTTAGACCGAGTTAAAACTAAAGTATTTAATACAGTTAGATCAAAAACATTTAATTCACAATATTTAAATGGACCTGGTCTTGTTCATCTTATTAATTTTTATGTTACTGTAACTTTTTTTTTCCTTCTTTTCTTTTTCTTTTCTTTCATTTTTTTATTGAAATTTTTTTTTAAAAAAAAATCAGGCAATGAATAGTGGAAAAATGCCTTCTCCTCAAACAGCTTGGGATTCAATTGCAACAATTCAATCAAAAGATGCATTTGATCAAGCTTTTCAATTATATAAATCAGGTTTTTTTTTTTTTTTTTTTTTAAATTTTTTTTTTTTTTTTTTTTTTTAATTTTTTTTTTTTTTTTTTAGGAAAAAAAAAAATCTTAACACAATAAAAACCTTTTTTTATATATAGAAATTTCAAAAGTTAATCAGATTCTTGAAGTTGAAACCATTTTTGATATTCACAATCGACTTGAAAATGCAGCTCTTGAAAGTTTGTATAAAAACTCTATTGGAGATGATGATTTTAAGAGACAACTTGCACTCAAACTTAAAGATACGATTAAAAATACTTTACAAGAATGGATGAAAACAAATGAATTAAAATCAAATGAATTCTGTAGAAATTTAATTGAAGAAATTTGGACAAAGAGTGGTGCAGATAAAAAAAGTAATTTTTTTATTTTTATTATTTTTTTTTTTTTTCATTTCTTTTTTTTTTTCTTTTCCAAAAGTAAAATTAAACTTATTATTATTATTCTTTTAGATTATGGAACAGCTCAAGAAATTGAAAATACTCGTCAACAAATTGTTGCTCAATATTTACAAAAAGCTGTTGGTCCTCATAAAGATCAAATTTTAACTCAATATTTAGAAAGTAAAATGGGATTTATCCTTCATGAATTATATAGAACAATGGAAGCTAGACAAGCAGAATTTATTAATCAAAAGAACCATTTAGAAAAAATTGAAAAAGACAACGCTGAATATCAAAAGGAATTAATTAGAATAGGAAAGGATGTTGAGTTTTCAAAAGGAGAGCAACAAAGAATGCAACAAACTATATCTGATAATCAACAACGTATTCAACATTTAACTGATCAAAATTCACAAGCTGGAAAAGAAGTACTCCAATTACAGAATCAAAAAGGCAACCTTGAAAAGGCATTTCAACAATTAGAATCCGAAAAACATAAGTTAGAACAACTTTATAAAGATCAACAAAATCAACTTCAACAACAATACCAAAAAAATAATGAATTGGAACATAAATTAGAGGCTATGAAAGTTGAAATGCAACGTCAACAAAGAGATTATGAAGGAGTAAATCAAAACAAAGGTCAACTTGAAAAATACATTGAAGATCAACAAATTAAAATTCAACAATTACAACAAGAGTACTTTCAAAGTGATGCGCAAGGAAATGAAAAACAACGAATTATTGAAAATCTTAATCGTTCAGTTACTACACTTCAAAATGAAGTCCAAGTTAGATCATCAGACTTTGTGAAAATTAAAAATATTTCTCATGAATTGGAAGCAAAAAATTTAATATTAACTGAAGAACTTTCAAAGATCAAAAATGCATATGATGCCCTTATACTTGAACACCAAAACTCTTTTACGAATCAAAGTAAATCAAATAATGAATTAACTGGACAATTAGCTCAAAAGAATAAAGAAATTGAAAGCCTTCGTAGTGAAATTCAAGCTGTGACTACTGATTTTCGTAGTGCCCTTGAAATCGAGAGAGCAGAATATCAACAAGAAAAACAAGGACTTGAGAAAAGAATAATGTCTTTACTTCAAGAAAAAGATGATTTAGAGGTTTACTTTTTTTTTTTCGTTTCTTTTTTTTTTTCTTTTTTTCTTTTTTCTTTTTTCTTTTTTCTTTTTTTCAACTCATTCCCTTAAACATCAAAAATACTTTTTCAAAATTTAGAACAATATTCAAGAGCTTAAAAATCAAAAAGGAGTTATTCATACTAACTCCCCAAAACGTCCAGATTTTGATAACTCAGATGTACATAGTAATGATGATGAAATGGAATCCAGTGGAGATGAAAACTATTGCATGGTTAGTAAACAAGTAAGTTTTTTTCTTTTTTTCTTTTTTTCTCTTTTTTTTTCATTATTTCATCTATTCACCATTAAATAAATTAAATAGACTCCACCTCCTAAAAAGCAAAAATTATCAAGATTATATAACGGTAAACCACCAGAAAAGTGCACAATTCAAGATCTTAAAAGTTGGCTTACTAGTCTTGATGTTGAACTCCCACCAACTAAACAAGCAAAGCAAGTGTATCTCGATTTGTTATATAAAGCCTTCGGTGATGATTAAAAATAATAAAGAATCTAATATTTTTTTTCCCTATCTATTTTATATTTCCATTTATTTTCTATTTTTCTATTTTTCTATTTTCAATCCTATGTTTTTACACTTTGTTCATTAAGAGGTTTCTTTGCAAGTTTTTCTTTAGTTGGAACAAAAAATTTCCAATCATTTCTCCAAAATGTCTTGATTTCAATAGGTTCTGATTGTTGTTTGCCTAATGAACGCAAGAAAAAGAATTAAATTTTTAAGTTGATTTTGAAAGAAAAATATTGGGGAAAAAAAAGGAAAAGAACCAGCCCATGTTTTGACTCCAAATATTTGAGCATTTTTGTCATTCTTCATTTTTTTTTAAATTTTATTGAATTTTTTTTTTTTTAAAAAAATGTGTTAATTTCAAGAAATCAAAAGAAATAAGAAATCAGAAATCAAAGGAATAAAAATTTGAAATCAAAAAAAGAAGAAAAAAAAAGAAATTAGAAGGAATAGTCAAAATAAAATGACAAAAAAAAAAAGAAAAGGAAATCAACCATAATACGTGAAGATGTGATAGTATAATATGAATCAAATCCTTGCCATTTTGATCTCATAACCTTCTCCCCTTTGCCAAAGTCTTTCAAGCATGAAAGTAGCTTCACAAGAGTTTTCTTCTTCGCTTCCGCCATGTTTTTTTCCTTTTTTCTGAATCCGCCATGTTTTTTCCCTCCATGTTTTTTTCACTTCACAAATCACGTGATTTATCTCCTGATATCGATTTGGTCCAGAATCAAGGGTCAAAAAAAAATTAACAATCCCAAAAATAAATGACCAATGATAAAAAAGGTTGAAAAAAAAAAAAAAAAGCTTGAATTTCACTGAAATAGAAAAATTTTTGAAGAAGGAGAATTAAAAAAAGGAAAGAAAGTGGCCATTTTAGGTTGTACAGGAATTTTGTGGTTTTATGTGGGTCCAATAAGAAAAAGGTTTCGGCGTGATTTGCGACGTTTTAATTATAAAATGATGATCAGTTCATTATAAATTCATGAGAAATGGAACGTCGTGAATTTATAAATAAAAATAAACAATAAGAAAAAAGGAGTGAACCACTCCCCAATTGAAAGATGTTATAAGAACGATAACTATAACTCAATGTTTGACTCAAATAGAGTTTATCAAAAAATGAATAGTTTACAATCTTGTATTACTTTTGAAAATTGAATAAAGAAATAAAGAACTTTATTCAAAAAAAAAAAAAGAAAGAAAAAGGAGCAAAAAAGAAGAATATTGAAATGGTGAAAAGTTTGACCCTGAATTATTTAATGAATTAAGAGCTTGAAATTGATTCGAATTGTGTTTTTTTTTGAACTTAAGTTTTGTTCTTCAATTATATTTGATATTTGTTGTATTCTCAATAGTTTGTTGTTCTTCTTATTTTCTTTTTTTTGGATTGAAAAAATGCTTTTTGAATTGAAATTTTCCTTTTTTTTTTCCACAAATTTTTTGAAAAAAACAGAAAAAAATAACTTATTTGATCTATTAGAATTATTCAAGTTGTAAGAAGTATTAGAATTTTTAAAACCTTTGAAAAGGTTTTATAGAGATCCATATATATATTTTTTTTTTGTTAAAATTTTGAAGTATTATTTGATGAAGAAAAAAAAAAAACGGAGTTTGGAAGAAAAAAAAATTGGAGTTGTTCTTCTTTTTCTTATTTCATTTCATTTCATTTCATTTGTTGTAACTTGAAGAACTACAATAAGTTTTTTGTTTTTTAACATTTCAATAAAATATTTTTAGGTTTATTTCAATTCCTTCGCTGGTCAAAGGTACAAGAAAACCACAGAAGAAAAAGAAAAGAAAGAAGAAGGGACTTTGAATCAAAACTGTTAAAGGTTTCTTTTTCAATGAATTTCAATTCTTTAAATTTTTACAATGAATTAAATTCTATTTTTTTTAACTCATTATATCAAACAATTCTTGCTGAGGTATAGAACGTTAGATGGCAACGATTCCTGCAGGTTTTGAATTTATTTATGATAACTGAATCAGACCCAGATTTGAAAAATATTAATGATTTTTTTTTTTTTTTGAAATAGGAACTCCTTGTTTTAAATGTGGAGAAGGACTTACTAAAGGAATTATCCAATTTAAAGGAGAGTTTTATCATTCAACTTGTTTAGTTTGTGAAGTTTGTCAAACTGTACTTAAAAGAGTTCGTGAAAAGGATGGAAATTTATATTGTGAAGATGACTTTCAAAAACTTTTTGGAAAAAAATGTATTGAATGTCAAGAATATATAAATGGACAAGTCTTAGAAGCTGGTGGAAATCATTATCATCCAGAACATTTTATTTGTCATGATTGCAAAAAAGTATTAGGTTTTCAAGAGAATTTCACTTGGAGAGATGGGTATAATTTCAATTTTCGATTTTCAATTTTCTACTTTCTACTTTTAAACTCATTTATTGTAATAAAAAAAAAGAAAATCTATTTGTACATCATGTATTGGATTAATTTGTGCATCATGTAATGGAGTAATTATGACTGGTCAATATTATAAAGTTAGTAATCAAACAGGAGAACCAGCTTTATTTCATCATCAATGTTATTCTTGTTCTCATTGTAAAGTACCATTGGATAATTCTGTTGTAACTGTTTATCATGAAAATCATTTATATTGTATGACAGATTTTAATCAACTTTTCCCTGATATTAGTAATTTTTTTAATTTTTTTTTCTTCTTTCTCCCCTTGATTTTATTTTCGATTTTTCTTTTATTTCATTAAACCTTTTCTTTTTTTTTGAAAAAAAAATAGTTGTAAAAGAAGCTGAACAAATTCAAGATGAGGGAGAAAAGAAAAAAGAAAATAAAGAGTGGAAGTTAACCTTAAAAAAATCACGTTCTAAACATGAAAATATAAGTAAATCAATGGAAAGTCTTCGTCAATCAACAGAAAATCTTAGTAAATCAACTGAAAGTTTGAAAGAAAAACCTGAGCCACCACTTGAAGAAAATCCAAAACAAGAATTAGAAGAACCTATTCAAGAACAAGAACAAGAACCAGAAAAAGAATTAATTCAAGAAAAAGAGCCAGAAAAAGAAGAAGAACCATTAAATGATATTCCAAAAGAGAAAGTTGAAGAAAAAATTATTACTCCACCTCAATTAGAACAAGAACAACAAAAAATAGAAGACAATCGTGATAGTTCTTTTGATTCACTTGAAGATTCTCAAATTGATATTGAAATGACAACTAAAATTGAAACTTTTGTCCCTCCTGAAATCACATTTGCAGGACAACAAAATGGTTTCTTTTCTTTTCTTCTTTTTTCTTTTCTTTTTTTTCTTTTTTCTTTTTTTCTTCTCTCTTTTTTTTCAATCTTTTCCCTAAAATCATATCCTTTTCTTCTTTCTTCAAAGATGCACCAAAAAAATTTAAGAACACTGCTCAAAATCAAGATGAGTAATATTCATTTTTTTTTTTTTTTTAACCCTTTTTTTTGATTTGCTACCTTTTCTAAACCATTTTATGAACATTTTTGATAGAGAATTTATTATACCTTGGATCATTACTGAAGCAAATATGTCTGAAACAGAAGCAGAACTTTTACTTTTTGAGCAAAATATTGAAAGATCATTTTTCGTTTATCGACCTGAAACAGAAAGAGCTAGAGAGTTTGTACTTGCATTTTTGTAAGATTTTTTTTTTTTTTTTTTTTTTTTTTTTTTTTTTTTT
>Ga0209960_1004256_pt1 | contig 11152 bp, 9 predicted proteins | sample ThiBiot_500_plan_2_FD_183947 | JGI IMG/M metagenome (GOLD analysis project Ga0209960, IMG submission 183947) | Wastewater bioreactor microbial communities from Cape Town, South Africa - Thiocy_expt_500_plan (SPAdes) | ecosystem: Engineered > Bioreactor > Thiocyanate-remediating >... | reverse complement strand
TAAGTGATAGTTGTCCTTGTCCCTGCATTCATTCATTCATTCATTAACATTGAGAGAGAGAGGAGAGAGAAGAGAGAGAGTAGAGACAATATGTCCAAGAAAATGAAAGGTATTTTAGTTGTCTTCTATGTTTAATTTCTTGATTTTTTTTGAATTCATTAAGGTAATTCTATTGTGTTTTTTATTGTTATGCGAAGAAATCTCTTCCTTTATTTACATATTGTTAATACTTTCTTTCTTATTGTTTGAACATTTCTTTGATTTTATACCTTTTATCTTCTTCATTCATACATTCATTTAACAAACTTTTTTCTTTTTTTTTTTTTTTCTTTTTCTCTCTCAAAAGCTAAAAGAGGTCGTGAAGAATTTGAAGATGAGACATTGGATTTTGAAGGAAGTGGAAAACAAGTCCCAGATGAGATTCAAGATTTGCTTGGGATGATAGGACAGAAGTTAAATAAACAATACGATTCAAAGAAAAAGAAACTTGAGAATTTGGCAGAAAAGATACTCACCTCTTCAAATGGTTTCATTTCATATTATCTTTTATGCATAATATTTTTTCTTTTGAAGCATTAACAAAAATGCAACGGAATATAACAAACAAACAAAATAAATAATAGAGTTATTAAATGAACATGTACAAAAATATCAAGTTATATTTGAAACGAAAATGACTGAGCTCAAGACTGGGATCTCAGAACATCAGAAGGATTATGATACCAACCTTGAACAACTCAAATCACTTTCAATGCATTATCAAGTGAGATTACTTTGCTTTGCTTTTTCTTCTTTTCTTTTCTTTTCTTTTCTTTTCTTTCCTTTTTTTTTTTTTTTTTGATTTTTTGATTGAAAAAAAAAAAAAAATAACAAAAAAAATTAAAATTGAAGTAATAAAAAAATACTCGATAATACTTTTGAAGGATTTCAGGTTTTTGAAATTCTTCTCGAAAAAGAAGTTTAAAACATGCATTTAAATGAGATAATGTTAAAGTTTTATTTTGACGATTTTTTCTACCCTCTAAAAAAAAAAAAAAAAATTCATTGTTATGTTTATAATTTTTTTAAGATAGATATATTAATAAATGTAAATGAAACCTTTCGAGAGGAGATTAATTGTTCCTTCAATAATTTTTACAAGTAATGGTGCAGAGGAGAAAGAAACTCCCAATGGTTCAAAAAATTTGTGTAAGTAAGCACCTTCATGGGTTATTCCTTGTTGTGGAATTTCAATTGAGTTAACTTTTTCAAATAAGACTGAAACAATTTCTTGGAGAGAGACAAGTTCTTCTAATGTAACTTTTGATTCTTCTTCACTAGGACGATTTAAAACATCTGATGCTCTTTGAATTTCATCCAAACACTTTAATAATTCTGAATTTGTCAAACTAAAAGATGTAGTTTCACAACAACTTTTTTCCTTTTTTTTTAAAAAAAAAAGATTTTTTGATTGAAAAAAAAAAAGAGAAGAAAATGAAAAAGAAAAAAAAAGGAAAAAAAAAAGAAGTGAAGAATACTAAATTATGTGCTTCATCAAATACAATAATTGAGTTATTAAGATCTATATCTTGAGATTTTCTTAGGACTGGATCTATTAAATAATTATATGGAAGGAAAATGATATCTGCTTTTGGAAGGACAAAACGAGAAAAGAAAAATGGACAAAATCTATCAAGAAAAAAAAAACAAAAAAAAATATTTTTTAATGTCAGAAAAAAAAGGATAAATCAATTACTTTCTTTCAACTCCAACTTTATGAAGATCCTCTATATCTAAAATTTCTGTTACAATTGGAGAGTCTGATTTTATAATATCTATTTTTTTTTTCCCATTTATTTTCTGAAGTACACATTAATTTTGTGAAGAAAAATACCATCAATTCCTGAATAATATTCACATTTCTTACTATGAATTTTTGAAATACATGCATATTGTTTTGCAATACTTGATTCTATTTGAGATACTTCAGGGTGAATACATAATTGATCTCGAGATCCAAGTACAGAAACCCGTGGTCTGAAAGAAATACAAGAAAGTTGAGATAATGATTGATTGATTGATTTTTTTTTAAATAAAAAAACTTACTGATATCCAGTATTTTTCAATTCTTTAATAACTTGAGCAAGTTGTGAATGAGTTCTTGAAGCATAAATTATTTTTGGTGCAGATTTTGAAAAATCATCTTGGATTGCTGATTGAGATATATTCTTTTCAAGTTGTTCCATAATTGATTGAGAAGGTGTAATTTGTGTTCCAAGTTGTTGTCTTGCTACAAAATTTCTTCTCCAAGCAAGTGCTGCTGACAACAAACATAAAGTTTTCCCTGTTCCTGTTGGACTTTCAAGTAAAGCATTTGATCGCTAAAAAAATTTGTAACATTTCAAAGAGATTTTTAAAATTAAAAAAAGAATTGAAAAAAAAGAAAATAAATAAATTACTGTTTGCAATGCCTCAATGACCTTCTCCATAAACACAAGCTGACAATTATAAGCTTCATAAGGGAATTGAATATCAATCCCTCTGATGGTGTAGGTCTTCATTGAGGAGATGTTCTATATCCTATTAAAAATAAATTCAACATGAAACATCCATGAAAAAAAGAATAATAATTTCAAAATAATTCTTCATTCTTATTCACTACAATCAACTTCTTGCTGTTATCACAAGAACTTAATGTTCAAACACTTCAATCATCACTCCAACAAACTCAAAAAATCTTTAAATTTTCGCCACAGTTGTGCTTTAAAAAAAAAATTTTTTTTTTTCCTTTTCTTGAAAACTTCTTGAATTCAACTCACAAGAACTAAACATTTCAAACAAGTTTACAGTGAATAGATTCAAAGCTCAATGATATTTTATCGTTCTGAAGTTGTTTCATAAGCCAAAAGTGTTTGAAACATAGATTTTGTCAATAATTTACTAGTAATTTACTAGTCAAGTAATAGTTCAATAATAAAAAGCATAATTAATTTGCCGCCATTTTGAGTCTTTTGTGTGTTTGCTGCTGCCTGTTGCGGGAGGTTTGTCACAATGAATGCACCAGAGAGAGGAGAATATGTTCCAATGAGGTTCTTATTTTTGATTGCATTTGATACTTTTTTAATTTTAATTTTAACATATTTATTTCATTGTTTCATTGTTTCATTATTTATTTTTGTATTTTAGGGTAACAGTCCATCATGACACAAAAATTCCTAATGCTGCGACGTTTAATGTTGAAGGTGAAGACCATACCCTTGGGAACATGTTGCGAATGTTTGAATTCTTTTAATTCCCTGTTTCTTATTCTCAATCATAATTAATTATTACAAGTAAGATAATTAATAAATAATATCAAATAGGAAAAGTTTGAAAAATACAGACGTTTTGTTTTCTGGTTATAAAGTACCTCATCCTCTTGAAAATCGATTCCTTTTGAGAATTCAAACTTCAAAGGATACACACCCAACTGCTGCAGTTCATCGTAGTGCACAAGACCTTATTGAAGAACTCTCTCTTTTTGAACAAAAATTTAAAGTATTTTTTCCTTTTTCTTTTTTCTTTTTCTTTTTTCCTTTTCTTTTTCTCAACTGTTTTTATTTACTCTTTTTCCAGGATGAAGTCGAAAGAAGGAGAGAAAGAATTCCTGAAAGTAGTTACAGATAATCCATTTTGATTTTCAATGTTAAATTTAACGGAACCAAATCATATTGTACATTTTATTTTCAAAATCAGAAAAGAAAAGGAAAAAGAAATAGATAATTGTGAAAATTTGTTCTCTTTCTTCTTTTTAGTACATATAACTTGAAGTAAAATTGAATATGAAATTGAATATGAATATGAAAATGAAAATGAAAATGAAAAAAGGAAACAATTAAAGATATTCAAAAATTTATTCTTTTTTTCGAAAAGAAGAAGAAAAATTAATCATTATAATACAAATAATTATACAAATATTTAAAAATTGCAACTTCGGAAGCACTTAGAAGAGAATTCATTAAATCCAACTTTTATATTTCCTATTGAATCAACTTCTACGGGATAAACACTTAAAGGGGCTCCATGAGATGGAAAGTGACATTTTCCATCTTGAATAGAAAATCTCCATTGATGAGCTTTGCATCGAATAATTGGTTCATTAAAACCGAGATCTTCAATATCTCCAAGAACTAATTTTGCTCCTATTTATTTATTTTAATTGAGATGTTTGATTTTTTTCTTAGTTCATTTTTTTTTGAAAACAAATAACAATTAAGAAATTAATTACCTTGATGGGGACATTTTTGATCAAATGCATAAATTTTATGGTTATATTTCACTAAAACAAGTTGTTTATCATTTAATTCAATTTCATATCTGTATTTCATATTTTCTCGTGGTTCTCTTTCTAAAAAAGTATCCAAGATATCTAAAGAAATAGAGAAAAGGAAAAAAAAAAAAGTGTTAAACTTTGTTGTTAAACTTTAATTATTATTATTATTTTCAGTATATACAGAAAAAATAAGAAATTAACCTTTTTCTTTAACTCCATCAACTGTAAAATAATAATATTCACTTGGAATTGAGATCTTCTTAACTTTTGGACTTTTTTCCACAACAACTTCAATATCTTCTTTTACACTGAATTTGGGTTCTTTTTTGGTAATTTTTCCAACATTAATTTTTGGTTCATTCTTAATTACTTCAACTTTTCTAGGTGCAATATTTCCTAAACTCTTCAGGACATCTTCTGACTATTTATGAAAGAAAAACAAAATGTTTTAGAAAATATAAAGGAAAGATCTAAACAAAGAAACTTAATTGGAAATAAATAATAAAAAAAAAGAAAAGTATCATGTTGCATTTTCAAAAAAAAATATAGAATGTAACAGAAAGAAGAGAAAGTAAAGTGACAACTAAAATTCAATCAGAATTGAAATGAATTGAAATGAAATGAAATGAAACAAACAAATGGAATTGAAATGAGATCAGGCACAAACGACAACAGGATAATAGAAAAGAAAAAAAAAAAAGAAAAATAGAAGGAATAAAAAAAACTAGAATTAACATAGAATAAGAAATAGAATAAGAAAGAAGAGAATACTTTTTTAATAGGTTTTGTTGGAGCTCTTGCATTCAGAGTGTTTTTGTCGTTGACACTCAGCTCTTGTAGTCCTCGCCTTGCAACTGACATTTTTTCCGTTTTTTTTTTTTTCTTTTTTTTTTTTTTTTTTTTTTTTTTTTTTTTTTTTTTTTTCCACAACTGAAAAAACGGTTAGATTTCATCATTTTTTTAGCTCTTCTTTTTCCAATCAATGATTCAACCTTATTTGCTCTTGAGAAACCCTGACTTCATTTATTTTATCTTTTGGCAAAAAAAAAAAAAAAGAATGAAACAATGGAAATTCTACATCAGAAGAAGATCATGAGATGAATTTATAACGCTCTTGATGGTTAATATGATAGATATCTTTGTTTTATCAATTTTGACAACCGATGAGAAAAAGAAGAAGAAATCCAAGGTATGAAATTGATTGTTGTTTGAGGAATGAATTTTATTACTATTGAATCAAAAAATTGAAATTTGATGATCACTTCGAGTTACAATGATATTTTGAGTGTTAGGATCAATTGTAATATCTGTTGGCTGATTCACTCCAAAGTGTGTGATATATTCTCCATTTGAATTGAATATTTGAATCCTATTATTATTTTGATCAGAAACAAAAATATTATCATTCTTATCAACACAAATTCCTTCTGGATAACCAAATTGTCCATTTCCATATCCTTTTGATCCAAATGTTGAAATAAATTTTGCTTGAGAATCAAATATTTGAATTCTGTTACCAATATGCTCACAAACAATAATATTGCCTTTTGAATTAATGGTTATGCTACCAGGATAATAAAATTGTTCATTTTCATATCCTTGTGATCCAAATCTTAAAATAAATTTTCCTTCTGAATCAAATATTTGAATTCTATGATTACCATATTCACAAACATAAATTCTATCATTCGAATCAACACAAATTCCACATGGCTTATTAAATTGACCATTTCCATTTCCTTGTGATCCAAATGTTGAAATGAATTGTCCTTCTGGATCAAAGATTTGAATTCTATGATTATTGGAATCACAAACATAAATTCTGTCATTTTGATCAACACAAATTCCCTCTGGACCATTAAATTGACCATTTCTATTTCCTTTTGATCCAAATGTTGAGATAAACTTTCCTTCAAAATCAAATATTTGAATTCTATGGTTATTTTTATCACAAACAAAAATATTTCCATTTGAATCAACAGTTACTCTCCATATATTACCAAGTGGATTATTTCCATTTCCATAAGATCCAAATGTTAATTTAGGTTGATTGATTTCATTATAATTTCTTTGTTTCAATTTTGAAAATATTTCAACTTCAAAAGGTGAAGAATTGATATTAATTCCATTATATTCAACAAATATTGAGTATTTTCCTTCATCTTCCAATTTCATTTTAACTTCATATCTTCCATTATTTAAATCTACAATTTTCCATTTATTTTTTCGATTCTTTTGTTCTCCTTCAATATGAATTGTAAAATTATTCTTATTTCCATCTTTTTTAATTTGATTTCCATATTTTGAATAAGTAGTTATCTCAAATTTAAATTCTTCATTTTCATAAATTATTTGTTTGTCATTTCTTAAAATTAAACATTTATCAACTGAAATATCATATTCATTAAAAAATCCAATATTTGAAATAGTTGAATAAATTGATTCTTCTTTTTTTTCAAACATTAAAAATTCAATGAAAGGATTATGACAAGGCTCAATGTTCCAAATATTATTTGATAAATAATTCAATCTTGATTCATATAATTTCTTCATTGATAATAATCTCAAATTATCACTTTTGTTGTTATCATTATTATTTGATAAAGAAATTGAATGTTGAATCATTTGACAAGATCCAATAATACTCTCAATTCCAAATTTCAATTCTTCTTTTTGTATTTCCAATTCTTTCTTTTTATATTTTTCAATTTCCTCTAATTTATTTAATAATTCTTGTTCTTTTTCATCCAATTTGATTCTAATCTTGTTAAAAAGTTGATTGATTTGAGTTTGAGTTGTTGTTGAACTAATTTCTAATTGTTTGATTACTTCTTCACATTTATTTATTCCTTCTCTCAATTCTTTCTCTTTTGGTTTCACCTTGTATTTGATATTTTATTTTGTTTATTTTAGAAAAAGAGTAGATGAAAAGAAAATGAAAATGAAATAAAGTCAATAAACAAATAAACGAACCTGATTAATCAAATCGATTAATAGTTGTTTTTCATTTCCAATAACATCTGATAGTGTCAAAATTTTGTGGGATGGATGTTGGGGAACACATAATGAACAAATTGGTTCTTTACAATCCTCACAAAATAATTTAATTTCTTCTTGTTGATGAATTTGACAATAAACTTGTGAATTTGATTTTGAAATGATATTGGTTTGGGATTTTTTCATTTTTTCAATTGAAATTAATTGATGATTTTTTGATACTTTGGCTTTTTGATGAGCCTTTGCGCACATTTCACAAAGATAATCTTGGCAATCCAAGCAATAATGAGTTGCTTCATTTTCTTCATCCAAACACATTAATTTTTGATTCTTATATTCAGATATTGAATTATTTAAAGAATTTTGAAAATTGAGAGCATTCAATAGAAATGAATCAGTTGATAAATCTGTAAGTTGATCTCTTGATGTCAACTGAAAAGGAGTTCTACAAATAGGACATTTTAATCCAATATTTGAATGATTTCTTTCAATATAAATTTCCAAACATTCTAAACAAAACGAATGAAGACATCCTAATGTCTTTGGTTCTCTAAATACATCTTTACACAATGAACATTCAAGATCTAATTCTGAAGACATTTATCAATAAATGACTGAGTTTAACAGTCCACTAAGATTTTCTTTCAGAATCGGACAACTAATTTCATTGAAAAAAATAATTTGTTAGTTCATTTGACAAAACAAGAGCAATTGATTCTTGTACTTCTAATTCTTCTTTTTGAGACAATCTTTCATACTTGAAACAAAAAAAAAAAAATTACTTATAAGAAGCTCATTAATGAATTTAAAGGCTTGAGGATGGAAGAGCACACTTTGACTATCGATGATTATTGGGTAAAATCTTTCTGTAGAATATTTTACTTAAACAAAAAATGGATATCAATAAAGCGGATAAGAATGGTTGGACACCTTTTTATTGTTACAATAATTGAATCATTCCAAAAGATCAAAGAATCAAAGTAAAACTAAGGATACTCTTTTCCTTGTAAAGTCTTTCTTGCAACTTTTCAAAAGAAAAAAACACAAAATCTTTTTAACTAAAATACAAATCTTAAATTTTAAGGCAATCATTCTAATTTGTTTTTCATTAAACCTTTGACATTATTCCAGAGATTGTTTAGATATCCCAGCTGGACTTGAACTTGAGATTTAGCAACTTTGAAATCCAAAAAACAATCTGAAACGAGAACTATCAATGAATAAATTGAAGTAGCATCTTTGTCTTTGAAGTACAATATTATGAATGAAAGAATTAGAAATGATTTAAAATAACGAAATAAATTAAATTTACCAGCTAATCCAAGTTGTATTCTTAATTTGACTCTTGTTTCATTTGGATTTCTTTCAAATGATTCCAATATTTTGATGATGTTAATCCAATCTTCCTTTCTTCTTTGGTATTTTTCTTTTTCTCTCACAATATCTATTGCAGTTTTTCCTTCTTTATTCTTTCCATTAAAATTTACTTCTCTTCCACTTGCTAATATATTTTCCACCACTTCAATATGTCTATTATGACAAGCAATAGAAAAAGGTAATACATCATCATTCGTTACCTTATTAATATCAACTCTTTGATCATTTAATAATAATTTCACAATTTCAATCTGTCCTTTTTCACAAGCAATATAAAATGGTGTTGTACCAAGAATATCTCCCTTATTGATATCAACTCTTTGATCACTTGATAGTAATTTCGCAATATCAATATTCCCTTCTCTGCAAGCAGTATGAAAAGGTGTTAAACCCAGCTTATTTGGTCTATTGATATCAACTTTTTGATCATTTAATAATAATTTCACAATTTCAATATGTCCATACCAACAAGCAACATAAAATGGTGTTGATTCATTCTTATTTGGTTTATTAATATCAACTCTTTGGTCATTTAACAATAATTCCACAATTTCGATATATCCATACCAACAAGCAATGTAAAATGGTGTTGTACCAAGAATATCTCCCTTATTGATATCAACTCTTTCAGCATTTAATAATAGCCTTACAACTTCAGTATGTCCATTTTTACAAGCAATATGAAGACGAGTTCTATTATAATGATTTGCTTGATTTACCTCAACTCTTTCATCCTTTAATAATAATTTCACAACTTCAATCTGTCCATTTTCACAAGCAATCCAAAAGGGTGTTTCGCTATCATTTGTTGTTGAAGCCATCTATTATTTCTTTTCGAACTTATCCTATCCTATCTATCCTACTCAATGACTCGACTACGATCATACTATAATATGACTATTATGAATAAAATTCTCTATTCTCCTATTCTATTCTATTTGCTTCCTACTTATCAAGTTTCTTGACCTGAAATTCTTGCTAAAAGTATAGTCTTCGCTTCTTTGGAAGATCAATTGCAAAATATTATAGCCGAAAATCTTGAATTGAAAAAACGAATCAAAAATCTTGAAGAAAGCCAGAAACTTCAAGAACTCAGACTCTTACTTTGCGAAATTTGTTTTTCCCTTGAGGCTCACATTACTTATTGTTTTACTCAAGACCAAATCAGAAATGTAATGGGAGATTTAGATCTTAATCTTGACAAACAATCAAAGGATAAAATTATTCAACTTATGTTCAAGGAAGTCGTCTTTTTTTTAAAGTACTTTATAATATTTTCGCCGAACGACCAACAGAATATCTTTCTTTTATGGAATTTACCCAATTTCTGAGGTTTCCAAAATTTGGATGCTCTTGAGAGTTTGACCTCGTAACAAAATATGAACCATCTTTTAAGTTCAGCAGATCCCAAATCTTCAAAATCCCTTATTAGAAAATGTTGAAAAAATTGTTAAACTCCTTTTTAGAATGAAAGATGAATCTCAAAAAGAACTTCTCTTTAGGATGTGATTTTTAACACAAATAAAATGCAACTTTTTTAATCAGTTTTGTAACTTCAAGTAATAGTATTACTTTATTTCATTATTTTTGGTCTACTTTACGTTGTTTTTTTTTTTTGATTTTTTTTTTTCAATAATTAAAGAACCAGTGGATGTGTGAATGAGTTTCTTGTGATTGATGTATGAATTAAATGACTGATTTGAAATTCAACAAAAGTTCAATGTAAATGAGATTAGATTCATTTCAAAGATAGAAGAAGATATTCAAATACTATTGTTTTAATGGAACGATTGAATATCAAAACTTTGAAATTTGAATCATAAATGAAATCAGTAATCCCAATGAAATAGTTGTAAACTATTGAATCTATGAATTGAATCTATTAAAACAATAACATTGATTAAAGAAATGAATAAAGAATCAATAGGTAACGCTTTTGGAAGAAGATAACTAACATTAGGACAATGAAATCAGTCGAAGAAGAAGAATTTCTCATTGCTTGCTCTAATGGAATCATTGAAGAAGTTGTTCAATATCTTACCAATCCACTTATCAACCCTAATTGTGAAGACAACTCTCCCTGGAAGAAAACACCTTTATTAATTGCTTGTGAAAATGGACAGATTGAACTTGTGAAATTATTATTAAATGATGAGAGGGTTGATATCAATAAAGCAGATGAGTATGGTCAAACACCTCTGTTGATGTCTTGTGAAGAAGGACTTGTTGAAATTGTGGAAGTATTATTAATGGATGAGAGAATTGATGTAAATGAACCAAATAATTTTGGTCAGACACCTTTCTATCTTGCTTGTTTCTATGAGCAGATTGAAGTGATACAATTATTATTAAATGATCATAGAGTTGATGTAAATCAAGCAGATAAGAATGGCATAACACCTTTTTATATTGCTTGTGTTAGAGAGCAGATTGAAATTGTAAAATTATTATTATGTAATGAGAAAGTTGATGTGAATCAAGCAGATA
>Ga0209960_1004255_pt1 | contig 11154 bp, 14 predicted proteins | sample ThiBiot_500_plan_2_FD_183947 | JGI IMG/M metagenome (GOLD analysis project Ga0209960, IMG submission 183947) | Wastewater bioreactor microbial communities from Cape Town, South Africa - Thiocy_expt_500_plan (SPAdes) | ecosystem: Engineered > Bioreactor > Thiocyanate-remediating >... | reverse complement strand
TGAGTCCAGTGATGATCATAGTCGAACAAAAGTGTGATGATGATCATTGATATTTGAGATGATGTTGGAATTGGTAATGAAATGGAAAAGAATGAGTCCAGTGATGATCATAGTCGAACAAAAGTGTGCTGATGATCATTGATATTTGAGATGATGTTGGAATTGGTAATGAAATGGAAAAGAATGAGTCCAGTGATGATCATAGTCGAACAAAAGTGTTATGATGATCATTGATATTTGAGATGATGTTGGAATTGGCAATGAAATGGAAAAGAATGATTGCAGTGATCATCATTGTGGGATAAGGCAAAAGTCGAAACAGGATTGCAGTTATTCTGCTTTGATGTGGTGTTGTATAAGTGAAAAAACGATTTGTATTGATCGTAAGTGGAAATTATAGTGAGGTAACCATATCGTATTAATTGTGTCAATGCGGCGTGATAATCGTCGCTGAGTTGCTGACGAACGAATGGGATACAATGTTGTGTGATAGTTGATGTGAGCGGTTGTTGTTAAATTCGTTTGTTATGTTACTGTATGATGTGTTGTACTCTGAAGGTGAGTGAATGGGTGCGGTTTTCATAGGTGAGGTGCGCGATAATGTGATACATTCGGGAAAGAGTAGTTTTGGGAGTGAAATGTAAAGGTAATGGCTTGCTGTTGTAGTGAGAGGTTAATGAAATAGTTTATGGTGTATTCGGTAGAAATATTTTGTGATGGATAAAAATATATTTGTAGCGGAACTTAATTTGACGATTACGTTTTGTTTGAATAAATGTTTGTTTCATGGGATACAAATGATATATGCGATCTGTGATGAAGTTTTATGATGCATAGACAGTCTCGAATGACCTGATTTGTAAATAGTGTTGTATTGGTTCACGCACAAAGTATTGATGAATAGTTCATAAAATTGTATGTCTTGTGAGGTTGAATGTGGAGATATAGTGTTGTTATTGTGTAGCTATGGATTTTGAATGTGTTTATTTTTTCAATTTGTATTCGTTTTTCGAGAGGCATATGAATAGGTAACGATTGTTTTAAGGAAGTAAGCAGTCAATGGAATAAGTGTATGCGATGTGAACTTCGGGATAGTGCAACCGTGTATGTATGTGATCAAAAGCACTGATGGATTCGGCAGAAAGACTGGCTCGTATATATCCTGTTTCGAACTTGGAATGATTCTTATGTTTTCTGTAATTCGTTTATTTGATATTAAAAACGACTTAATTGTCATGAGGAAGCAGAGTATACTTTGATAATATGAATCAGTTTATATTGAAAAGTGCTACCTTGAATATTGTTGTTTATGCAGAGTCAATTACTTTGCGTCTCGGATTGAGAGCAGGTTAGTCTTAATGAATTATTTGCAAAAGATTGGTCTGCTCCTCTAATGAATCTGAGAATATTCTGCTGCCGTGGCATTTTATACTATGTTTAAGTTGTTTTCAATTAAAGACGTCGTTTGTAAATGAATAAACTGCTCCTGTTAAATATTATGCGTGTGAATTGTGTCTAAGTTGAATTCAAATTTCATATTTATTTTAATTAATCACCACATGGCTAAGCTGTTGACAATGAACTAAGTTAATATGTTGCCAATTTTGGTAATCAGTGTATTCAAAAATATTTTGCAATACTAAATAAAATCAGCAGGAATTGCGAAACGAGTTTATTTGAGAACTGTAAAAGTCTTTCAGCTACAACACCCTCACCATCAAATTTAAGGAAAAACTCAAGTGAATGATATTCGCCTCTATCAATCATCTATATGTCATTAAATTTTATAATACGTATGTTGACAGTAACGGGCTATATGATGACCTCTAGCATATACGCTGACGATCTTTGTTTGATTTATAACACAAAATGATACATTGAATTTCGACTTAACATTTTTTGTTAATTGCAAATCATGGAAAGTTATTCGATTCAATCGCATCAAAAACCTTATATCTACGATAGATTCTCACCGTTTTCAGAATATATCGATAAACAAAGTTGTTTGATTCTTGACGAAATACGTGAAAATCTTGAGAGTGCAACTCAATTCGAAATCTGGTCGAATGAATTGAAAAAGTTTATTTTCTCTTATGAACTCAATTTTACGAAAATTGATCATCTGAAATTCATTAATATTTATCTATCAATGCTTTCAAATGTTAATTTAAATTATGAATATGTTGCGATCTGTTTCGACATGTTATTTTATCTTCTACGGTTTGTAATTATAATGAATTAGTATTCACTAAATTCTTTCTTTTTTTTAAAGGAGAACTCGTCTAATCACAAGAGATGATCTTATAATCGATTGGCGAATTCTATATCATTGGGCTCAATCGTTCTTAAACAACCATGATTTAGATTATTCCTTGGGCATTCTACCAAAGTTTGTAATTCAAAATCAATCAATCAATATTCTACTTTTTTGTGTTTCAGAAATATTGAAATCGAACTTTCAATTTGTGCACCATTGTGTTCACCGAACTATTCGTTAACAGCTACTGAAGAAATTCTCACGGAATTACGTCCTCAAATGTATCCAACAGGAAGAAGTTTTATGACAACGATGAAAATGCTTAAAATACTTCTTCCCCACAATCAAGGATTTCGATTATGGTTAGACGAATTCTTCGATCTTTGGCAAACTGTTTACAATCAAACCGTTTGGGAAATCTATTTGCTCGAAATGTTTTCACAAGTTGCTTGGCATAATATCGGTTACATTGATTGGGAATGTTGGTTTCCAAAGATTTTCACACGTCTACTTCGAGGTTTTTCATTACCAACTGGTAATATGTCTGTCGCACCATTGAATTACACATACTATGAACCTCATACAGCCAAATGGATTGTTGCTATGATAGGCAATGGTAATTCATGTTTACGATATTTAGCAGATCTTCTCATGAGTATAAAGAGTTTCTATCATCCATCAAACAATGGAACATTTCAAGTAAAACTGGTGAACTTTCTTTTGGAACTAGCTGAAAATTTTACACGTCGAGTTCAATTGTAAGTACACGCGCGATATATGATTATTTGATAAATTAATTAAATCTAGAGAACGAACAAGTCGTCCAACATGGTCGTTTGCATCTGAAATCTCACATCGATTAACTGAACAAGACATTACGGATTTTGTCAATTATATCAAAGATTATGTTTTCATTTCAATTTTCAATAAGACTCATGCACAAAATGCTGTTCAAGCTTGTCAATATCTTTCAATACTTCGACTTCTTTTCTTTTTTTTTTGCGTAGACATGTCTCATCGATTGATAGTCTTACTGAACCGCATCGTTATACAGCAATTCTCAATTGTCTCAAATATCTCACTCGTCAACTATGTTACTATCCAGAAGAACAAATTTATGTCATACCATTGTTGATGTCTGTTCTGCCTGGTATTGATTTAAATGATATGGAAAAAACTTCAATGACATTAGAGTTTCTCAATGCTATTCTTACGAATATTATCTGTGTTGATTGTTCGTCAGCAGTTTCGATTCTATATGATTAATATTTCATCAGTAGATATATCTGATACTCCTGTCCTTGATCACACCATTCGAATGCAACTAACATCGATTTTATTCCATATCGTTCAACAATGTAGCGAGCAAATCTATCGATTAATCCAAACAAAAATGATGTTTTTTGTAAGTGGTACATGTCTGTCATCTCAAGTACGTCCGATTGTTTCGTGTCTTATTCGAGGACTTGTCAAAGGCAATCCAGTTGAAAAATTAAAATATTTTCTACCAAAAACGTGTCAATCGATTGTAAATATAAAACCAGCAGTCGATGATAAAGAAGATATTGAATTAACTTGGTTTTTATCAGTTTTTACTGAACTTATTCATGCTCGTGGTGATATTCTTATTAATTACAAGACAATAATTCTCGAAGTTTTTCATCATTCAATTCATATGATCAATGAGAAAACATTTACTTCAAGCACTTTGTCAAGTGTATTCAATTGATTTTCGTCTTACAACTGAGAATATTGACGAACAATCATTTCGACTATGGGGAAAATCAGTTGATTTCGATGAACTTCAAGTTCAATTTCATATTCCCAATGAAGAAGAAATCGATTTTGCTTGGGAATTTATAAATACATTTATCTATCCTGCATTACAAGATTTAACTATCTCCGATACTAAACGTCAGTTAAAATCTCTAACTATTATCGAATCGATCGCTGCAGGATGCTTTCAAATGATACCACCTGTTCCATGTCGATTGAAATATCAAATTCAATTTCCAATCTATTCAAAAACAATCAATGAAAATCTTCGAATGCGAATATTCTATCGAACATTTACAAATGAAACTCAATCGTTTAATAAAGATTTGATATTGAACAAAGCATTATCGAAAAATAAACTCATCGATCAAGGACGACTAATTCGTTGTTGGATCATTCAAAAAATAGAATTATCCATGCAATCCAAAGAATCATTTCAATTAGGTGTGATCATTGAATTTACAAGACAAGTGATCTTAAAATTATTCGAATTATCAATCTATCGATACAGTAGTGTTCGTTATTTAGCTCAAAAATATTTATTTTCAATTCTACAATCTAATCTTCGTTCATATGAAATCATTATTGATCGTATTATTCAAATACTCGATTCATCGAACAATATCGATCATGATCAAATCAAAGGTTGCCTCTATGTTCTTCTCGGAGATGATTCATTTTCATTAATCATAAAATCTTCTTGGCAAACGAAAGAAAAACTCTGGCCATTAATTGCTCGTATGTCACATGCAAATAAACAAAGCACAACGAATCTCTATGAACGTATTATTACCAAAATTCAAAATAGTACATTATTGAACATCAATTTAGCAATTGATCTAAAATCGTACACCAATCTTATGGAAACATTGAGTCAGTTGATTCAAAATGGCACGTGAATACAACAAACAAAAGCAATGGCTTTACTAAGTCATCTTTTACAAAGAAATGTACCTGTGTCATTATCATGCGTTCGAACATTCGTTGATTTTCTTCGAAATGATGATATTAAATTGAGAAAATATTCGACAAAGGCAATTGCAGCATTGTGTCGTTTACAAAAGCCACCATGTATTCGTGTTGAAAAAGTCTTCGAAGGTGATAATTCATGGTTAACCATCGATCATTATCAACCACCTCAAACACAAATCGAATGGGAACAAACATGTTTTCTAGACAAAACCTATCTGGGTTATTATGCATGGCCAAAAGTAACTAAATATGCATTGAATAAACGCGAACGTTATACACAAGAGAATATGCCTGAACAAGTGGCCATTCTATATGATCGATTTATGGACAAAGAATTTCTTATTCGAACAATACAATTGGCAATTTTAGATAAGAAAAATTTCAGTCGAATACATTTTCGAATGTTCAAAACATTGGACATTAGAAATGCTTGATAAACTTTGGAGCAGCCTTCGACCATTTCTAACTGAAGTTTGTAATAATCTTCATGAACGAATCTATCAATTCATTGACTTTCTTCGTACATTTATCAATAAGAACGATGCTACTCATTGGTGTCTTCTAATTTATATAAATCGATTCGGTTGGCGTATACCATCGATGTGACATGATGTTATCGAAAGTGCAAAAACACTACTGGATCATTCATCTCCAATTGTTCGGACACGTGTTGCCAAGTAAGAGAATAAATTGTTTCAAATAAATGACATTTCGTTTCTGTTCGATAGTTTACTAGCAGCAGCATTCAGTTTTGATATCGATTTATTCAATAGAAATTCAATTCGTCAACCGAGTATCAATCAATTTATGGATGATATCTATCCATGATTGCAACAAAATGTTGATCTTAGCAAAACAAGTAGAAACATGATAATTGTTTTCAATTCAATCTATTTTCGTAGTATTTAGTCGTCAATATGCAAAAACGGCACTTCTTCAACTTTTGCCTCATGTATGTAATTAATATCTATTCTATGAAAATATGTAAATCTTGTGGCTCATCTTAGTTCTGTGAAATGGAAACTATGGAAATGAATGACATACAATTCAAAAAAGATTTAACATCCAGTCGAATTCAACTTGCGTTGACTTATTTAGATACAGAATTTATCGATGAACTTATTGAACAATTGAAAACAGTCATGTTTTCTAGCAATTCGAAATGGCATGCACGACGAGTTGTTATTGAATTTGTTCAATATTCGTACTCATGCACAACAACTACGTGAACTGGTTAATCGGGGACTATTCGATGAGCAATATGAAGTACGAATGAGTGCATCGGTTACTCTCTCTGGACTTTATCAATGTCGATATTTTCAAGTAACTGATCAAGATCTAGTAAGCAACAAAACAAATAATCATTGTAATTACTTTGTAATCATCCTCAAGATTTTCATCTGATACAAGTATATTTTCAATTTCGATACCCGTATATCTGCATTATTTTGGTTTTAGAAATCGATTAAAACATGTTTATCAGAATTTCATCGAACTCATTATGATTCTTGGCATGAACATCAACAGCACTTCACGAATGATCAATTAGTCATGTTAGAAGACATGTTCATTTCTCATAGTTACTATACTTGAGATTGTTCTTTTTTTTTATTTCTTGTATCATAAAAGAAATCTAATTATGATCACATTCGCTGTTGGTGGTTGGTACTTTGAGTATTTTCGAAGCACAATGTGCCTTGCAAAGAAAAAGATTATCGAGAAGAGAATTTAAATTCAGTTTACCTGCATCAATGAAAAACGTTTGAGATCAGCAGGTGCAGTTGAAACTCGACGTAAATTTCCATTTAAACAATAATTTGGATATTGTGATGCTGATAATTCATCTGTATACGGCGAGAAATACCTTGCAGTAGCATCGACAATCGAATCTTCAATTGTTTCATTTCGTACTTGTAATGCTAAATTCTGTTCAATAGCTAATCTTTTCTTCGGTTCGAAGTAAACAGCTAAAGCAAACTAAATCAATTTCGAAAAACAAAATCAAAATATAAGTCGCAAATCGAAATACTTTGATTAAATCAAATGGAAAAAACCAAATGATATTCCATATCCAAACAATAGCCGCCCATGTCCAACCACAACCTCCTACATTGGCAAATTCCAATTTGGCATAGACAGCAATGAATGTTGCAATTAGTTGTGCAAGTCCAAAAGCAAACATCAATGTAAATGATGGCCGGTCGAGAAAGAAAAATGTTCGAGCACGTGTTATAAATACTAAACCTTGAGTTATTATTGAAGTTTGTAGATAAATAATTGAATTTAATATTGAATCATTCCAGCCAGGATGAGGACTATCCAATGGATGATATTCTATTTTATTCACACCGAATCGATCTTGGAAAAATGATGTTTTAATAATAATAACAAAGAATGTCACTGTTGAAATTGCTGTATAAATTCCGTAGCAAGTTGCATGTGCAAATACGTCGGAGAGAAGCCATTGGCTTGGATAGGGCGATGGTTGAACACGATCTTTTGAGATATTTAACATTGTAGCATTATTAAGAAGCGTAAAAACAAGTAACTTAATAGATGTTTAGAAAAAGAAAAGTTTTCTTTTGTTTTATTTACCATAAATGATGGAAAATCGAATTGAAAAGCAAATAGAAGCACGGAATAGCCAACTAGCAGATTAACGGTCATTGATGTAACATAAACCGAATAATTTCTCATATTTTGAAAGATCTTTCGTGCACTAAGAATAGCTTCGACAACAACCGATAGACCCGGTTCAGTCAAAACAATATCAGCTGCCGAACGTGCTGCATCCGATGCATCAGCAACAGCAAAACCGACGTTCGCTTTTTTCAATGCAGGTGCATCATTAACACCATCGCCAGTCATTGCAATCATATGACCCATCTTTTGCAATTTTTCAACAATTTCATATTTATGTTCGGGATAAACACCGGCAAAACCATCGGCATGTAAAATTAAATCATCGATGTCCGATGGTCGATCTTTGAGAACTTTTGCTGGATACATATTATCGCCAATGCCAAGACGTCGACCTGTTTCTTGAGCAATAGCTAATTGATCGCCAGTAACCATTTTAACTTTAACACCTAGTTCAATGGCACGTTGGATTGTTTCTTTTGTATCTTGTCGTGGTGGATCATAGATAGGCAGAAGACCAATTAATTGAAATCCATTGTCATCTTCTTCAATGGCTACAGCTAATGATCGTAAACCTCGTCGAGCAAATTCATCGACATCCTTTTGAAATTGTTCAATTAATTGATTGGTTTTATTACGTGTACATAATTCTAATATAACACGTGGCATGCCTTTCGAAATACAGCGTACTTTCCCGTCACTAATCGTTCGATAGGTAATTGCCGTACGTTTATCTATTGGATTAAATCTTTAGAAACAAAAAATATGTTTTCTATCGATCAGAAACATTTTCTTACGGTTTGAAATGTAATTCTTCAATACCCTCACGTATTTTTGTCACATCACCAAATGCTTCTGTTATACATGTATCACTAAACAAAAAACAGAAACAGTTTATTTCAATCAATGAAATCTTATCGATTACATAGCATCTCGATGTTCTGTACGCGATGCCATAGCTGCACAATGAATAATCTCATTCGGTTTCATATGAGCATATTGTTTAATATTTTGTTTATCAATTACAAGTTTATTTAATGTCAATGTTCCAGTTTTATCTGAACATAGAATTGTTACACCGGCGAGTTCTTCAACAGCCGATACATGTGTAACAATTGCTTTTTGTTTGGATACTCGTCGTGCGCCAAGAGCTAATGTGACTGTTAGAACTGTTGGCATTGCTGTTGGAACACCGCCAACAAGAGTCACAATTAAATTATTCATGCCACGTCGATATTCATACCGAAAACCAACACTAAATTATTATTTTTTCTTTCTTTCTCAAATTACAATCTCAATCAATAGACTTACTACATAACCAATATTTGAGCTATTGAAAAAACAACAATCCAACAAATACAAAACAGTCCTATACGACCCATTACTCGTTGTAAATGTGCCGTATCATTACGAGTACCGATTAAACCAATGGTTTTGCCCATAAATGAATATTTTCCTGTGCCAATAACTACAAACGAAATTCTATAATATGAAATTAAAACAACAGAAAAACGAACTGATAGCTTGAGCTTCTCCTTGTTTGCAGACAGCACCCGAGAGAATTTCATCACCATTCTGTTTTTTGACTGGAAGTGATTCACCAGTTAATGCCGATTGATCCATGAGAACTTGATCATGTGCGACTACAAACAATTGAATTAATTTCGTGTTCAACAACAAGAACAAAAATCTTACGAATAACTCGTCCATCAGCCGGTACAACATCGCCTAATTTAAGACTTATAATATCGCCTGGAACAAGATTCGATGCATCAATAATTGTCCATTGACCATTTCGTTTCGTTTTCGCCTCGAGTGCTAATGATGCTTGTAGAGTTTTCACAGCATTACCAGCATTACGTTCTTCAATAAAACTTATTGTTGCATTGACGAATAGAAGTATAACAATGCCGAGAAAATCTTGCCAATTCGGTGGTTTACCACCACCATTTGATAGAGCAATCGAAACAATTGCTGCTATTTCCATAACCCATGACAATGGATTCCACATGTAGGAAAAGAATTTTACAATTGGATTTCGTTTTTTTTCTTCGATTTTATTCGGTCCGAACTATTCTCTTATTTGAAATTAGAAAAATATATACAAACGAGATCAAATTTTACCTTTTCGAGTCGTTGATTTACTTGTTCATCGGTTAAACCGTTGCATGATGATCTTAAATGAAAACAAGACAATATCATTTTCTAGTACAGAAAAACAAACATACTCAAGTAAATTGAATATATCTTCTTCTTTCATTTGAGAAAAATCATATTTATCATCATCGTACAAATCCTCAACAGGAATATCAATGATGGTATCTTTATCTGGAAAATCTGCTCCCATTTTGTTGCTTGAGTCTATAAAATAATGAATCAATATTGTGAGTGCAGTTCATATTTATACGATTATTTGTAATACGGTTCATCTAACCGTCGAAAAAGTTGAGGGCATTTTTTAAATAAAAAAAGAATCCAATGACGGCAATGTTTGTCTTTTTTTTAGAAACAAGTGACAATGAGTTCAACTTTACAATGCTATTGAGGTCACCAAGTGTGTCCTTTCGTACATTTTTGTTTCGTTCGGTCATATTTTATGTGTGAACGATTTTGTCCTTTGAGGACACATATCGAGAATGTTAGAGCATATAATCGGTGGATATTTTTAATCTTTATTTTTAAGTCAATATATTTATGCAAAAAAAGAATTCAAAGTTGTTTTTTGATTGGTTGTTTCAAAACAGAAAAGGAGAAAAAATTATATGTTGCAATCAGGTTATTGATTCCTTTTATTTTTCTAGTCCATATGTCAGTTTACCGGATCGATATTCGAAAACATCTTCTCCAAGCAGGCTTGATATGTCTTGAAGAGGAAAAATTCTCTATTTTAATTTAAATCTTTCTCTGACTATTTTTTAGATCATTTAACCAATGCATGCAATGTCGATGTTTTATTTTTAGAATTCATCAATAATCTAGTTCATATTAAGTGAAGCAGTAATTTCTATATCTCCTCCACGAAATTTTTCAATTGGTTTGCCAGCTTTGAGATTGACTCGTTTGCATGTTTCGATTCTTTGTTCGGCATATTCATTGAATTTGTTAACAGCCTTTTCTCGCGATGAAAATGGTAGAGCAAGATAAATATCAATAGCAACCTGTTGTAATGCTGGTAGTTTTTGTAATATTTCATCCCATCGTTCGATACCTAACCAACCATAGGCATGATTACAGCAACAAAATCCGATGATTTTTAGTGTAATCAATGATGGTAAAGCAGATAAACAATTGGCAAATAAATGAAATTTCCAACTTTTGAAATTCATATCGAGATGTTGAACATGATATTGTGGTGTTGGCGGCCAATAAAAAAGATATGCTCCGAAATTAACAAAATTTCTTGTGGCATAAGCCAGTTCAGTTCCTATGAAGGCCAACTTGACCGATGAATTTTTACGACAGATATAAAAGAATGGTTTCGAATGATTTTTCGATAGAACAATTCGTTG
>Ga0209960_1004254_pt1 | contig 11157 bp, 13 predicted proteins | sample ThiBiot_500_plan_2_FD_183947 | JGI IMG/M metagenome (GOLD analysis project Ga0209960, IMG submission 183947) | Wastewater bioreactor microbial communities from Cape Town, South Africa - Thiocy_expt_500_plan (SPAdes) | ecosystem: Engineered > Bioreactor > Thiocyanate-remediating >... | reverse complement strand
AAAAAAAAAAAAAAAAAAAAAAAATTTTTTTTTCTTTTTTTCTTCCCAATTACGCAATCCTCTCTTTTCATTTTTTATAAAACCAAACCAAACCGCACTCTGCTCTCATTTTTCTTTACTCAAACACACTTGTTTTTACTAGTATTCATTAGAGATGTCAATTAAAACACCAAACAATCAAATTAAACTCACCAATGTTTCCATTGTGAGGTTAAAGAAAGCTGGGAAACGGTTTGAAATTGCTTGCTACAAAAATAAAGTTGTAGAGTTTAGGAAGGGAATGTATGAATTTTTTTTTCTATTCTTTGTTCTTTTCCATTCTTTATTCTTTAGAAAACAATAAAATAATATATATTCATTTTAGTGAAACAAGAATGGATGAAGTATTACAATCAAATTCAATTTTCGTGAATGTTTCAAAAGGTCAAATTGCCAAAAAAGAAGATATTCAAGCTGCTTTCCCAAACTTACCTCCTGATCAAGTTCTTTTAGAGGTTTGGATTTAATATTATATTTTGAAAAATAATTGAATTTTCAGATATTTCAGAAATAATAATACAATAATCAAATTTAGATTTTAAAAAAAGGAGAGCTTCAAGTTGGTGAGAAAGAAAGACAACTAGAAAATAACAATACACTCAAAGATGTTGCAAACATTGTTGCTGAAAAATGTATTAACCCTGAAACTAAAAGACCTTACCCTGTAACTATGATTGAAAAGGCTATGAAAGATATTCATTTTTCTTTAAAACCAAACAAAAGTGCAAAACAACAAGTAATTTATTTATTTATTTATTTATTTATTTATTTATTTTTGGATTGATTTCTTTCTTTTTTTTATTTTATTATTCTCTTCATTAACTTTTTTCTTTTAGGCACTTGAAGTTATCAGATTACTCAAAGAATCAAATGTCATCCCAATTACTAGAGCACAAATGAGAATCCGTGTATCCCTTCAAGCAAGTAATACAAAAACTATTGAAAAAATCAAATCACTCACAGCTTCAGCTGAAGAGGAAAATTGGGGAGATAAACAATATGATGCTGTTCTTTTAATTGATCCAGGAAACTATCGATTAATTGAAGAGGCTTTAACTGTTGATACAAAAGGAAAAGGGATTTTGGAAGTATTAAATTTGAAAGAAACAAAAGAAGGAGAGGAACAAATGAAATAAAGATTCAAAGATATCTTATTTGGTTTTAGATTTCAAAATTTTAAAAGAGAAAGAAAGAAAAAAAGATTTGGTTGTTTGGTATCATTGGAATTTTGTTATCATTATTCATAAGGAAAGGAAATCTTAGTTTTCTTGTTGAATAAGATGCATTTTGTGCAGTTTTCCTTTGCTATTCTTTGAAAAAATTCATGAATGAATGAAGATCGAAACATTCAACAATACTTTCGAATCACTGATCCAGTAAAATTTTACTAATTCAACAAAGGGAAAATTCAACATTCAACATCGGATTCTAAATTCAATTTTTGATTCTGATTTATAATAATTGATTGGTGATGTTGTAGTATTATTGAATTTTGAATCAAAAGAGGGGGGTGATTAAAACGAGCAAAAAAAAATCAAAGAGGTTGAGCAAGAAAAATTTTCTGTGCTGAGGAATTTTTGCCACATTTTTTTCTTTGGTTCGAAACGCGATGATTGAAGTGGACGTCTTTTGGAGTTTTGCTATCGGCTCAAGCTTTGCTGCGTTAGTTTCTATATATTCTGAACCTATTGATCTCTTTGATCTCACTTTAATTAGTTAATCAATCAATCAATCAACAAAATAATTATTGAATTATTTCATAATGAGTTTTCTTTTTTGCTTTTCTTTTCTGGTTTCTTGTTCTTTTTGTTTTTTGTTTTTCGCGCCATTCAAAGCAAAGTTTTATGAAACTTTTGTATTCATATTTCATATTGTTGTTTAATTGTTAATTCAAATGTTTTATATCAATATTTATGATACTTATTTCTTTGTTTGTTGTATGTTTGAATAAGATCTTGCATTTTGTTTTTTGAATTGTTGCATTTTTTTTTTTTTTCAAAGAGAAAGAGAAAAGAAAGTAAAAGTAAATAATGCATAAATAATAAAATAGCTTTGCAGGATCTCTCTTACAAAAGGAAAAGTATTGGGATGTGAATCCATATTTCATTTATACTTTAGTGTTCTTGAGTTTGATTTTTGCTCCTTCTGGGATCTATCTCCTTTGGGCCTTTCCAGGTAACTGCTTTCTTTTGACTTTTAAATTTTTCAAACAAAAACAAAAACAAAAACAAAAATAAAAAACAAAAAAACAATGCATTAACAATAATAATACAAGGTTGGGAATCAATGTTTTATTTCAAGACCAAAGATGAAATTCATGCCATTATCCCAATGATTTTCGCATTCACAAATGTATTTTTGGGAATTCTTGGATTCTTTTATACTTATGGATATGTCAAAAGAGGACGTTTTTTGGATGCTCATACTGTTTGGGTTCGTGCATATGGAATTATGATGGGTATTCTTGGATTTGGTTATAGAAGATTTCTTTATCCAGGAACTGGTCCAGAATGGGATGAAAAAGATTATGAACTCTTAGCTTTCTTTGGTTCACCAGTTTTTTTCACTTTGATTGCTATGGGAGTCATTGTTCTTCCTGCCCTACTTTATCCTCAATTACAATGGTTTCTTATTTATTTATTTCTCATTGTTTATCTTTCTCAAAACAAAATTCTTTTTGTATTGATCTTTTTCTTTCTTTCTAGGTTTTGGAAATGTGGTAATGATTTCGATTCTCAAGTTCGTGTCTGGCTTCACATCTCAAATGTTGTTCTTGGAAACGTCTTAATTGGTGCTATTGGTTATACTGCCTTTATTTATTTGTATTGTGATGATGCATTGAGAGAGTATTTTTTTCTTTTATTATTAATTTATATTTTGAAAACCAAATATCCTTTTTTAAAATAAATAAATAAATAAATAATAAAAAATAAAATTAGATACTTCAAAGATGGACCTTTAAGCTTTTTTGCACCTTTAGGTGGCTTTGTTGTTGCTCAAGTTGCATTTTATTTCCTCATCACTTTCTTTTTGTTAGTTCCTCGTCCACCTTTCAAAGTCATCAAATAAATATGAATAAGTCAAATCAATCAATCCAAAAAAAACAAAAGATTACTTATTCTTTTCTTCTTCATCATCTTTGAATCTGAACCCATCTTCAATGAAATTATCTCTTTGAGTTGAATCTCTTTCAGTTTCTTTCGATGCCTTTGAATCCAAACTGAACCAAAAAAAAAGAAGTTTGACCCAAAAAAAAAAAAAAAAAAAAAAAAAATGGCGGAAAAGAAGTTTCATGCATTTTCTTGGAGTTCAGATGAAGAAGGTGAATCACCTAAACACTCTAAAGAAGATTCAAAGAAGAAGAAGAACAAATGGAAGGATGATAAAGAGAAAGAGAAAAATAATCATCAAGATGATAAAAAAAAAGCTTCAGGGAAGTCAGGCTCAAGTTTCGAGTTTTTCAAAAGCAAAGAGAAGAAGTCAAATGGAAATGAAATGAAGAGCATGGATAAGCATAAGGATTTAGATGAGAAAGAGAAACGAAAGGAAGAAGATAAGAAACAGAAGAAAGGTGAGGAATCAAAGACAAAGTCACCAATTTTGACAAATCTTCAAAGCATGTCTTCGATATCATTGTTTAATAGAGCAAATTCAGTTCAAGATAAGAAAGGAAAGAAAAATCAACAAAATGTGAGGAAAATGGATGATATTTTAGATGATGAGGGAAATGAAGAAAATGAAGAGAATGAAGAGAATGAAGCAAATGAAAATGAAGATGAAGACATTTTAGTTGAAGAAAATGAAGATCAAGAGGAAGAGGAAGAGGAAGAAAGTGAAAAAGAAGAGGAGGAAGAGGAAGATAAGGAGGAGGAAGAAGAACAAGAAGAAGAGGAAAAAGAAAATGAAGACAAAGAACAACAGAGTGAAGGAGAAATAGAAGGAATCAACAATGAAGAAGAGGATGTAGAAATTGAAAACCGAGAAAATGAAGAAAATGAAGAAGGAGAAAGAAAAGAAAGAAAAAAAGGAAAGAAAGTCCAAAAGAAAGGTGAAAGTGTATCAAAAAAAAAGAAAAAGGAAAAGTTTCAAAATGAAGTTACACAAAATGGAACAGAAGAAAAAGAAGTGAAACAGAAGAAAAAGAAAAAATCTCAAGTTCAAACAAATATTGATCATGAAACTGAAAATGAAGAAAATCAAAATGAACCAACTACAAACAAAGAAAAAAATAAGAAGAAAAAAGGAAGTAAGACGGAAAAGATAGGAAGGAGACAATCTAAAGATAAAATAAAGGAGAGTGAATCAATTGGAAGTTCATTAATATTAGATGATCATGATGAAATGAGTTCAGTTGAATTGGATGAAAAAGAAATAGAAAAAATATTTTTAGAAGAAAAAGTTGAATATCTCAAAACTCCTCATGGTATTGATGTTTCAAAAGCTAGGAGGTACATATTTGATTTAATATTATTAGAGAGAAAGAAATTCAATCAATTAATCCCCAAAAAAATCAAATGAACAATATTTATGATTTATCAATTTATTAACCTCTACCATTTTCTAGAATTTTAATTCAAACTGGAAGACGAGTTCTTTCTGAGTATAAAAATGAAACAAAATTTCAAAGTACATTTTTCTTTTCTTTTCTTTTTCTCCTTCAGAAATCTAATTTTTTCAAAAAAATTATAGCTTATTTATTAGACTATACAAAAAAACCTACAACAATTTTGACTCTGGCAGTTATTGTGTGCTTAGTTGTTTATTTTGTTTTTAGTGTAACTTGGTCTGTCCATCGTAACTTTTTTTTTTTTTTTTTTCATTTTTTTGAATTAAATTTAATATAAAAAATAGATGGATTTATTTATCAATTTCGAGCAACTGCTTATTTGGTTGAAGCAATTATACTTTCTCTTTTTGTTATTTTTAATGGATGGCTTTATTCTCGAGAAAATCTTCTTAGAAATCTTGAAATTCATGACTCTGCTCAAGATATTATTAATGAACTTGAAAAAATTAGATTTGGTTCAGAAGATGTATTATTTTTTATTCTTTTTATTTTATTCTTTTTAGCAATTCTCAAAAAAAAAAAAAAAAAAAAAAAAAAAAAAAAAAAAAATCTATGTAGAATGCAAATCTTCCTTCAGTTCTTCTCCCATTTATTGCCTCTACTATTAGAGACGGAATCGTTAGGAAAGTCCCCTTTTCACTTTTGGTAGAAGGTTTCAAAATTATCATTTATTGAATTAATTTCGTTTTTATTAAATGAAATAATTTATTTCTTTATTTTTTAGGGGATGTGATAGAATTGAAAATTGGAGATATTACACCAGGAAGATGCCAACTTATAAAAGATGGAGATGGTGAGTTTCATTTATTATTTATTTTATAGTTATTAACAAAAAAAAAATCCGAAACTAGAAGGTCCCGAGTTTATTTTAGAGGCAGGAAAAATATTTACTGGAGTACCTGAAGAATTGGATTCCTTTAAAGCTCCAACAACCAAATCAAAAATTAATATTCACCATTTTCAAGTATTGACTATTTATTTATTTATTTATTTTCTTTCTTTTTTTCATTTATTTCTTCTTTTCTTTTCCTTTCTTTTTCTTTTCTCTCAAAAGCTTTTAGAAACCCCTCTTGAATCATATTTAAAAATTGCTTTAACTTCAAAAAAACCCACAACTGTTTTTGATCATCAAAGTAATGTTGTAAAACGATTTGTATTTAAAAAAGTTATTTGGATTGTTCTTGCATTATCGTTTGTTGTGAATGTCCTTCGACTTATTCTAATCAATAAGTAAGATTTATTTATTTATTTACCCATTTATTTGAGTATTATTTGAATTCTTTAGATCTGAAGTTGATATTTTGGAAATGATATTTGTAATTCCAAGTGACGTTTTAATTTGTCTTCTACCTATCTCAACTCAATACTTTGTCCTTCTTTTAACAACTTATGGAAATGCTTCTCTTCTAACCTTATTTGAAAATTTACAAAAATCAACAACCAAATATGATGACGAGAGTGATGTTGATGAATTTGATTATGAAGCTGCTCCTCCAGTCAAAAATATTATTGTTCCAAGACGTTTCTTTCTTTCTTTCTTTCTTCTTTCTTTTTTTCTTTTCTTTGAAATGAAAAAATAAAAAGGTGAAATCTTTAGAATGTGGTTTAAAATTTTGAAAGGAATTGAGGAAAGATTCTTACCTCGCTCTTCAGAGATTTTTCATACTCTTTCAAATGTAACAGTAATATGTGTTCTTGATAAAGAAGGATTGGCTGCAGAACCAGCACCTTTTCCTGAAGAAATTGCATTTATTAGAGATGATATTACTGTTTTGGAAACCGAATTGGATCCTATATCTCATTTGAAATTAAAATTTAAAGATGATGAATGGGAAAAATTTCTTTCGTAAAATCTAATTGACATTTTGAAACTTTTTATTTTCTTTCAATTGATTCAATCAATTTTTATTTATTTATTTATTTATTTATTTATTTATTTATTTATTTTTAGATCATTGAAACCACTTGGATTAAATTTTTTGCTTAATACCGATAACCCTACTCGGAGAGATAAATCAAGCTTTTATCATATGAAAAGATTATTTTTGAACAATTTTGGAAAAGTTCAGATGTCCAAGCAAATTAACTTAGATTTCATTAGTAGAAGTATTGGATTTCTTGATGAAGCACTCAAAGGTTATGAGAATCTCAAATCTATTTATTGTTATTCCCCTAAACATCCAGCAATTCAAAATCGAAAACGGGCATATACTATCCCTGTTATGGTATCTGTTATTTTAAAGCAAACTAGCTTAGGTTTTTTTTCCCTGTCTTTTTTTTCTCTTTCTTTCATAAAAATATTTAAATGTAAACAAAAAATCAATTTTCTTCGTTTTTTTAGTCAAAGGAAAGAATCAAGGAAAATCAAAATCAAAAAATAAAGTCTCTTATGAAGCTGAAGAAAGATTCCAATTATTATCTGAAGGAGATTTGGAAATAGTTCTTGATCATTGTTCGGAATATTGGAATGGACAAACACTTGTTCATTTAGATGATGATGTGAATTTTTTTTTTCTCTCTGAAATTTCATCCTTTTTTTCAAAAAAAAAAAAAAAAAAAAAAAAAAAAAAATTCAATTAGACTCGTAAAAAAATTATTGGATATTATGAAAGGAGTATTGACAGAGATTTACAACATATTGCATATGCTTTTCGTCCTCTTTCAATTGATTCTTCATCACCTTATTTAAAAACTAAAAAAGATTTCGTTGTTGAGTTGAAACCTGAGGTTTTTCTTTTTTTTTTCAAAAAAATTTGTTTAATTTAAATAAATAATCTTTAGGAATCATTTAAGAAAAAGAAAATTCGAAGAACACCAAGTGTTATCGCCGTTGAGACTTTCCCTTCAAATATTGATTCATTGTCAGAAGAAGAATTTGATGATGAAATTAACAAGAGAGTCCCATATTTACTAAGAGGTCAAATATTTATTGGAATGGTTACAATGCAAAATAGACCAAAAGAGGTTCCTTTTTCTTTTCCTTTTTTCTTTCTTTCATTTTCATAAAATCAAAAACTAAAATCGAAAATCAAAAATGAAATTTACAAAAATCAACAAAAGGATATTCAAAATTTTATTGAAGATCTTGGAAATGGTGGGATTCATTTTGCATACTTTTCACAAAAGACAGAAAGACAAAGTAAAGCTTTTGGAAATATTCTTGGGTTAGAAACAGATTGGAATTGTTGTATTTCCCTTGGAAGTTTTAGTGAAGGTTTTTTTTTTTTTTTTTTTCTCAATTAAATTTCAGTTACAAAAAAAATAAAGAACGAAAATAAAATAAAATAAAAATCATAAACGAATTATAGAAAATAAAGAAAAATCTCGAATGCCTATTGGAATCGATAATGTTCGACCCCATTTACAAGATGTGACTTTCTTTTCTATTATTTTTTTTAAAAAAAAGAATTTAATTTCAAATTCTATCATGATTTTTATTTATTTAATCTAATTTCAAACTAATAATAGGTTGATGATATTCCACTCCATGTCCCAATTTTTGCTAATTGTTCTCCATCTACTGTCACTGAAATGATCAAAATATTTCAAGAAGTATTTTTTTTTTTTTTTTTTTCCATTAGCATTCTATTTTTATTTATTTCATTTTCATTCGTTACTTTAGAATGGTGAAGTGGTTTGTTGTATGGGAATTTCTTCAAGCGAACAAAATATTTCTGCTTTCTCCACTGTAATTTTTTTCATGAATTTATTTTAAAAATTCCTTTCTTTATTTTTTTTTTTCCTTCCTCCAATTTTTTAAAAGGCTGATATTGCTGTTTCTTTTGAGACTTTAATTCCAAGATTTTCAAAAGGGAGAAAAAATCATTCATGGAAATTTGGAGGTAATTTTTTTTTTTTTTTTTTTTTTTTTTTTTTTTCAGAAATACGAAACTTTCAAAAAAAAAAATTGTAAATAGAGGATGCTACTGAAGGAAATGAAACCAAAACTGAATTCAACTCATTTGATATTTCATCACTATTATGTTCACTCCCATGTTCTTTTTCACTATCTTCAAATAGCTCTCCTTATGTTATAACAGATGTTATTAGAGAAGCAAGAAGATTACAAGCGAATTGCTCTTTGGTTTGATTTTTTTTTCTTTCTTAAATTCATTTTATCAATATTCTTTCTGATCAATCCAAAATTTAAGGGGTTGGTATTTTTAATTGGAGTCCAATTTTCTCTTTCTTTAATTATCTTCCTTGGTTGGTGTTTATTACTCCCTCAAGTCTTTTTTTCTTATCAATTAATATGGATAATTTGTGTCATTTGTCCTCTCCTTTCATTTTCATTTGTTTCAACTCCTCATACTCCAAATATTATGAAACTAATGCCTGGTTACTTTCTTTTTTTTTCTTTTTTTTTAAAAAAATAGGAATATTTCTGATCCTCAAAAAAAAAAAAAATTTTTTTTTTTTTAAATAATAGTCAAAAATCAAGAACATTTGAAAGATTTTAATCGATTTATCAAATATTTCTTCATCCGATTTCTTCCAATGGTTATAGTTTGTGTAGTCGTTTATTTTTTGTAAGTTTTTTTTTTTTCTTTTATCAAATTACTTTTTCTTACTTTCAGTTTTTTTTAAAAAAAACAAAAATATTTAATTGTAGAACTTTGGCAGGACTTTTACAAGTTGAACAATTTGCAGATGTATTTATAAAATTTCCAGTTCCAAGAGTATCTTGGACTGATGAAACTCAATGGATTGTCCTTTACTCACAAACAGTGACCCTCTATATCTTTGTTTATTATATGGGTATTTTTTTTTTTTTAAAAAAAAAAAAAAAAAAAAAAAAAAAAAAAAAAGTCACCAAAAAACAATTTTAAAAAAAAATTAGTTATTATTTCAAGTACATTCCTTCATCGAAATTTATCAGTATTCCATTTTTCTCCCTTTAAGAATAAATTTTGGATTGCAAGTTCAATTTTTTGGTATTTTCTTTTCATTTTTTTCAGCTTGATGAAGAAAATTATTAATCATAATAAAATAATAATAAAATCAAGTCTTGTTCTCCAAACAATTTATTCTGCTATTGTATTCTCTTCTGTTCCAAAGAGCTTATCTGCTTCAATTTCACTCTCAGCTATTCCTTTTTATGTTTACATTATTGGATTTCTTTTTGGACCAATTCTTTTCGCGATCCAAGAAATCAACAAGACGAGTGATGTCAAAGAATTTGCAACTTTTCAAAAGAGATCCAAGTTATTGTTCAATACAAAACTTGGGATGCATTCTCCTGTATAATATTAATGTTCATAGATTCTTTTCCTTTTATTATTGAAAATAGATTTTATTATTAAGGAAATACTCCTTTATTATTTCACTCTATTATTTCTTATTTTCAAAAAGTTTTAAATTTAAATAAGAAAAAAAATGAAAAGAAATCAGATCTCAAAAATCACATTTATGATTCAAAAATATTTTTTTAGAAATTATTTGAAAAATGACAATTTATCTTCCAACCAAGCTTGATCCATTTCTTCTGCTGTACGAACATCGAAAACCTTGATTTTATTCCATTATTTTCACAAAATAAACAAAGAAAGGAAAAAAGAAAAAAAATTACTTTTCCAGAAACATCAAGTTTTTGGACTAAATGAACTTTTGAACTTGCATACATCATGTGCATTTCAGGTTTTACACCTAACATTATAAATTAGAATTTTTTTCTTTTTGAAGAAAAAAAAAAATACCATTTGGAGAATAGTAAATGAAGATAAGAGGAAAAGAAACTCTTCCATCAGATCTTTCATGACGGTAACTATAGATTACATATCTTGGTTGAGTTTCAGGAAGCTCAGATGCAACATCTTCAATAGAAACATCTTCAAGAATTTCATCTTGGACGATTAACAACTTGTCTTTTTCGATTTTTACTAAAAGAAAGCAATCAATAAAAACAATTAGATACTGACTGATTTCAAGAAGAGAAGGGAGAATCAAAGAAATTACATATCAAAGCTGCATTCTTTGTGTCTTTACGAAATCTGAATTTTTTCATTACATCGGTAAGAGCAGGGTCAACATCGCAGATAGTTGTCTACAAGTTTAAAATTGAATTAATTAATTAAGAAACAAATAAATAAATAAATAAAATATAAAATAAAATAAAATAAAATAAAATAAAATTAAATTAAATTAAATTTCAAAAACAAAAGGATCACAAAACTAAACTTTAAAATAAAATAAGCTTAAAAGAACATTTTTAAAAAGAACTTCAACGAAGTCTTCATATATATGTTTTCTTTTTTTTATTTTTGTTTTCTTAATTTTTTTTTTGTTTTTCTTAAATATCTTCAATTCATTAATTTCTTTCTCTCTCAAACTCAAAAAGTCTCAACAATAAGTGTGAAGATCTAACTTAACTTACACTTTTGAGCCCAAATCTCTTATTATTCTTGTCATTGTGATTCTTATTTGTTGTTCTTATTCTTATTCTTCATATTGTTATTGTTATTCCTTTGTGAGAACTTTTTTGTTTTTGAATCTTGGTGATCCGAAAAACAAAAACAAAAAAGAAGGAAAAAAAAAAAAAAAAAACAAAAAAT
>Ga0209960_1004253_pt1 | contig 11158 bp, 6 predicted proteins | sample ThiBiot_500_plan_2_FD_183947 | JGI IMG/M metagenome (GOLD analysis project Ga0209960, IMG submission 183947) | Wastewater bioreactor microbial communities from Cape Town, South Africa - Thiocy_expt_500_plan (SPAdes) | ecosystem: Engineered > Bioreactor > Thiocyanate-remediating >... | reverse complement strand
CAGAAAAGGTTGCAGGAAGAGCAAAGCCAACTGCGTCACGATTTACAATGTGCACAAGAGCAGTTACATCAGGACCAAGAGAATTTTTCCGCCTCCCAGGAGGATCTCCAAGATTTTCAAATGAAGCTTGAGGAAATTCGTCACGATTTCCAAGTCCAGGAACAGCAATGGGTACATGCTCAGGAACTACAAAATCAGCTCCAATTGCAATGGCAGGAAACAAATGCCTTAACAAGCAATACGCAAAAGGAATTACACGTCGCGCAATTACAAAACACACACTTACAAGAAAAACAACGTCAGACTCAAGTACGTTTGGAAAAGCTGTTGCAAGAACAAGAAGCGAGTTCCTTAAATGATTTGCAGCAGCAACAATTACAATTGACCCAAAAGGCGGCTTCTCTTTTAGAAAATCATCGTTTTGATGAGCAACAGTTCGCTTTAAGTCAACAACTTTGCTCTGAATTGCGCGAAAAAATTAATACGAATGAGCAGCAACTGCATTTCATGCAGGATGAGTTTCATCAGCTCAATAGTGAATTGGCCGCGTTGACTGCGGCTCAACGCGCTGCACGTCAAGGGTTGCAGGTAAATAGCGAATTAGCCAAAAAATGGGCCGACAAGCCACGACTTATGGAGATTCTTCAGGTAGAGCCTGAATGGCAAAATGCCTGTGAACGTGTATTACAGGATTACTTGCAGGCCTATGTCCTTGAGTCTTTTGATGAGGTTTGGGTACAGCCCGCGCAATGCACGGAGCAAGGCATGGTGGTGGTGACACTCAATGAGGTAACCTCAGAGGTTGCCAAGTTACCCCGTTTGCGCGACAAGGTTCGCAGTGCGTATCCGATTACCCCGATTGCTCTGGAGCAGATCTTTACTGCTGAAAGTTTAGAGCAAGGACTAACCTGGATATCCCAATTAGATGCGCACCAATCCATCATTACCCGTGAAGGTTTTTGGTTCGGAAGAGGCTGGGTTAAATATACCCCACCCATGGTAGCAGATGAGCTTGGCGTATTGGCGCGTCAAGAAAAAATTAATGAACTTACGCTTGCCGTAGCTAAATTACAGCAAGAAATAACGGTTATCCGTGATTTACGTGATGAACATCATCGTCAATTGCAGAAAAGTCAAAAGGACTACGAGTTACATCAGTTGAATGTTAAGGCGAGCAATGAGGCGTTGATAACCAACAATGCTGCTTTACAAAATAATCTTCAGGATATTGAGCGAACTGAGAAATTATTATTAAATTTGGAACAGGAATTTAGAGAGTTACAAATGATCCTCGAAGATACGCGAGGTGAATCGTTGCTCCTTGAAGAGCGCATTAACAATCTTAACAGTCAAGCGCACGAATTAGAAAACTCTCAACGCCAACAACATCAAGACCATCAAGGATGTATTCAAAAAAATATAATCTTGCGCCAGAACCTTGAACAGACACGTTCGTTATTGCATCAAACCGAATTATCTATGGAGCGTGAACACAATAAAGTTCAGCAATTGCAAGAACGTATCACCCGCGAGTCGGAGCGTATTGAGTTGCTGCAGGAACGATTAGAGCAACTCGCATTAAGTAGCGTGGAGAGTGCAAATCCCAATGAGGATTTAAAAAGTCAACTGCATGAATTATTAGAAAAACATCAGGATATTGAAGCACAACTTCAAACTTGTCGAGAACAGGTAATTCAAAAAAGAATGGCGCTTGAAGAGATAGAAAAGCAAATAAATCAACAGGACCTTCAGCTTAAAAAAATTCAGGAACACATCAGCCAAGCGCGCATCGAGGAAGAGTCTTTAACAGTACGTGCAAGCTCCGTGCAAGAATCATTAACCGAAATGGAGTTTGATGCAGGGCAGGTATTTCAGACAATACCACCTGAAGTAACGTTGAGTCTTCGTGAAACAGAGCTGACTGAAATTCTTGAGCGGATTAAACGACTTGGCGCGATTAACTTGGCAGCAATTGAAGAGTTTACCTCAGAGCAGCAAAGAAAAATCTATTTAGACGAACAGCATCAAGATCTAACTGAGGCACTAGCGACCCTTGAATTAGCTATTGATAAAATGGATCAGGAGACGCGATTACGCCTTGAGGCGACTTTTGATGAAGTGAATACGTCTTTTAAAGCCCTTTTTCCGCGATTATTTGGTGGTGGGCGGGCACAGTTGGAATTAACTTGTGAAAACATGCTGGAAGCTGGTATCGTAGTAATGGCGCAACCCCCCGGAAAACGCAATAGTACGATTCATCTATTATCTGGGGGAGAAAAAGCCATGACCGCGGTTGCGTTGGTATTCGCAATTTTCCAATTAAATCCTTCACCTTTTTGCATGTTGGATGAGGTTGATGCGCCGCTGGATGATGTGAATGTTGGGCGATTTTGCGCAATGGTAAGAGAAATGTCTGAGTTTGTTCAGTTCCTATTCATTACACACAATAAAGTAACGATGGAATTGGCTGATCATTTAATGGGGGTAACGATGCGAGAGCCCGGGGTGTCTCGTTTGGTTGCCGTAGACGTAGCACAAGCGTTGAGCCTGGAGTGAATAATGCAAGCTAATTGGAGCTTAATTCTAAATATCCTGTTATTAGTTGTGGTGATTATAGCGATTGTACGCATGATTAAAGCGAGACGACCCAACTCCACGACAATATCTCGCTCTCGGGAGCGTACACTCGTCAATGAGCATAGTAAGCCAAACACGAATCACACCATTTATGGGGATGATATCATTGCTGTGCGAAAAGTGGGTGATAAAGACACAGAAAAAAATACTTCTGAAAAGACTCTATCAGAGCCGATGACGCCGCGCCTTATTGCTGATGGCGATGATTTACTTGAGGATAATAAAAGCTCATCAAAGATCAATTCCAAAAAAGCACCGAGTTTTGCTGCCACCGAAAAAACGCTCATGGTGTTTCTCGTGGCACGAGAAAATCGTCAATTTGCCGGTTACGAATTACTACAGACGGTGCTTGCTGCAGGATTACGTTTTGGCGATGATGGACTCTTTCATCGACACCAACTTCCTAACGGTGATGGCGATATTATTTGCAGCTTAGCCTCAGCCACTGCCACCGGCACCTTTGATCTGCAAAATATCGGCGCATTTAGCGTACGTGGGTTATGTTTGTACATGCACCTCACGACAAGCACCCAAGTTAATAAAGATCGCTTTACTTTAATGCTGAATACAGCAAATGTATTAATGGAAGGTTTAGATGCTCATCTGCTAGATGATGAGCGACAACCGATAACTGATGAGCGCTTAACACGATATCAACACGATTTACAAAATGAAGTTGAGTTGGTCTAAAGAGGTACCCTTTTATTCTGACTTCTTCGTAAGCAGAAGTTAGTGATAATTAAAGTTCTTTGAGCTTTGTCTAGAAATGCTCTGTACATGACAGGTTTCTTATCATGTACAGAGCGAGAAATTATAAGAATAAACCAAAACTATTGGGTACAATGCCTATGTGGGGGCGAATAGTTCTCATTTTGTAGAAGCGGGGAGGTATTAATAATTTTTTCATGAGGAAATCCCCGATATAATTCTTTTAATTTTGCAATTCGCTCCGGTGGCATCTCATTTAAGCACGAGGTTACCTCACAGAAAAAATAAGAAAAAAGCTCTGCATCCATTATGGGGATGTCGGATTTATGTGAAGGCAATTTAAAATTATCCAGAGTCAATTCAGTAAAGTAATTAAAAAGATTACGATGTTTAGGCGCTTTATTATACTGTGAGCGATAAGTATCATAAGCCACCTTTAAGTCCAGTAATTCAGCTACAACAGGTAAGTAATTTGAAAAGGCATAATTGGTGAAGGTAACCTCGTTCAATTTATTAAAAAAAAGTATCGCTTCATACAATTCGGGTGCTCTGGTATTGGCAACTAAAACCGCAATGATTTTGTCGATGTTTAAAAGATAGACGCAGGTTTCATACATAAATTTCATGAGGGGAAGAAGTAACTGTCCTTTAAGTTCCTTCCTAACTGCGAGCGCAGAAATCTCCGCGAAAGAAAATTTATCCCGATTTAATTGTTTGTAATTGATTAACTCATCACTGGGTAAGCCAAAAACACCGTCACACACTATCGAAAGCGTACCCAGCACCATCTGACTCTGGGTATCAACAGCGATTAGCGTGTGTGTTGTTGGTAAGGCATGATAAGGCGTCACTCGCATTCCTGAATGATGGGACTGCATCAGTTTACATCCCACGTAAGCGTCATGCAGAATACGAAAAGCTTGGGTCAATTCATCTTTGGTGCTAGCCAACTTTAAGTGAATGTGTGCAGGTAGAGGCTCTGATACAGAAATTGCGCGTCGGTAGATTGTTGCTTTTACAGGTTTGGGCAGATAAGAAAATAGGCTTTTATATTTAGAGAGCGCTGTGTGCATAAAATACCTTTTAAACAAGAACATCATGTTTGTTAATTTTAGTTCATTTTTTGTTTTTTCTGATTATTATGTGAGCTATAAAAAGAGTTCAGATAAAAATTATTGCAGAACTGCAAAATCCTCTCATTATCAGGTTGAGTTAATTTTTAAAGTCAACTATCAGGGTTCAGTTATCAGAATTATGAAAAGTTAAAGTTAAACTTAGATGTGAAAAGATATTTTTTGTAATAAATCAATGCGTTAAAAAATAGTCATTTCAACCTTATTCTCATGAATGAGCTAAAAAAAAAAGCTAAGGAATTCATAACCATAAGCAGTTGTTAATTTAGAAGTTGCTCTGGTTGCTGAGTTTTAGAAAATGATCTATTGATACAAAAAAAATATTAAATGGTCTATATTTGACTAATAATGCGAATGCAAAAAAGGTGAAAGCTTGTTTTATGGAAAGGCTTTTTTAAACATGTTTTTCGACTAGCTCTGAGTTCATCTCCGAGAAAGTGTGAACAAAAGGTTCTAGTTAACTGAGCTATTAAAAGCAAATGACAAGTTGAGCGTGCAATATGATTGACCGAATTACCATTAAATCACTCTCAGAGATTAAACCATGGCGCTCAATTACGGTTATCTGTGGGGAATGGTTTTTAATTCTTTTACCATTGATACTCATATACCATCATTGGAGCTGGTGGCTTTACCTAATACTAATCTTTTGGATTGGGGGCAGACAACATGCTTTGGGCATATTAATACACGAAGCGGCACATTATCGGCTTTTTAGTAATAAATGGGTCAACGATATCGTATCCGAATTATTTCTTGCATATCCTCTTTTTGTTAGCACCGGTACCTATCGAAAAAATCATTTTGCGCATCATCATTTCCTGAATACTACAGAGGATCCTGACTGGGTCGCAAAGGATAATTACGAATGGCAATTTCCACAACCTCGAGCATTTTTCTTAAAAACGTTAGCTAAAGATTTTTGTGGAAATTTCGTATTGCAAATTCAAAAAAGACTATGGAAAAAGAAACGCTCCGCAATACACGCAGGAACGCGTTCAGGAAATAACTATATTTTTCCAAGCTTGAAAGTAGCCTTTTACATGCTGCTCATATTTGTTCTTTTTTATTTTCACATGTGGCAATATTTTCTATTATGTTGGGTGATCCCATTAATTACGTGGAACAGTGTTGCTCTTAAAATCCGCAGCATTGCCGAGCACTCAAATCTGACTCATCTCCCACCTGAAGCTAGAACCAGAACGACTTATCCAACGACTCTAGAACGTTTATTCATTGTGTCTCATAATGTGGGTTACCATACAGCCCACCACTTGTACCCATCAATTCCTTATTATAACTTACCTTTAATCCACCAAATGCTCGAAGAGCAAGGGTACCCCATGCATATTAACCATTCTTATATGGAAGTACTTAAAGAGTGTATGGAATAGAGGGATTAATTCCTGAGAAACAAATCTTTCTTATAAGAGTAGATACCGTGAAATGGGCTAATTTATTGCTATTAGCGGATAACCCAGAAGAGGAATGCAAATTATAAAAGCAGCTTATTTAATTTGTAAGCGGCTCATGTGCAAATACTAAAAATTGCCATCATTTTAAGGCGTAATCCGACCTTTGCCCTTGAACTCAAACTCAAAGTGTTAGTAAACTAGACTTTTGGTCTCTTTTTATTAATATGAATCTTTCTACTATTGCTGCATTATTAGCTCAGACTTGTCCGATCAATGCGGAAATTGATAATATTTCTATCGATACCCGTACATTGAGCCCAGGGAGTTTGTTTGTGGCAATTCAGGGAGAGCGCTTCGATGGGCATGCGTTTCTTCACGATGCCGCTGCGAAAGGTGCGGTGGCAGCGATTGTACAAAAGCCAGTCGCAGATTTATCAATACCTCAGTTAGTTGTTGAAGATACCCTAATTGCTCTATCTAAAATCGCTGCAGGGCATCGTCAAAGTATTCATTGCCCGGTGATTGCAATAACAGGTTCAAATGGTAAAACAACAACGAAAGAAATGATTGCCGCTATTTTGCCGCAGCCCGCTCATGCTACCCAAGGTAATTTCAACAATCACATAGGCGCGCCTCTGAGTGTATTGCAATTAAAACCAGAACATCGTTATGCTGTGTTTGAATTAGGCGCAAATCATCCCGGCGAAATTGCTCATACAGTTGCTATCGTTCACCCTCAAGTGACATTAATCAATAACATTGCACCTGCACATGTCGAGGGTTTTGGTTCAATTGATGGAGTTGCTCGTGCCAAAGGTGAGATTTATCAAGGACTGACAACAAATGGAACGGCTATTGTTAACGACGATGATGCCTATGCTCATTTTTGGGATGATTTACTTTTAAATAAACACGTTTTACGTTTTTCTTTGACCAAGCCCTTAGATATTTATGCGCAAGATTTACAATACAGCGCTCTAGGCTGCGCACAGTTTAATTTGGTTGTGCCTATGGGAAATATTAAAATTCAGTTACAGGTCCCAGGCGAACATAACGTTCGCAATGCTTTAGCGGCCGCGGCGTGTTGTTATGCAGTGGGGATCGATCTGGAAACGATTCAACAAGGATTAAACAATTTTACCGGCGTAAAAGGGCGTCTTACGATCATTAAAGGCAAGCAGGAGGCCACAATTATTGATGATACGTATAACGCAAATCTTCGTTCGGTGCTTGCCGCACTTGAAGTTTTGGCGCAAAGACCAGGGGAGAAAATTTTTGTATTTGGTGATATGGGCGAATTGGGTGCCTGGGCCGAACAGCATCATCAGGAAGTAGGACATGCTGCTCGTCGTTTAGGTATCAATCAGCTAATGAGTTGTGGCCCCTACAGTAAGCTTGCCACTGCAGCATTTGGTGCTGGTGGAGCACATTATGATGACAAAGAACTATTAGTCAAAGAGCTAACCGAAAAGTTAGGTCCTCAGACAGTAATACTGGTCAAAGGGTCACGCTCTAGTGCCATGGAAAAAATTGTGTATAAACTGCTTAATTGAGCAGTCCGGGTGTGATATGCTTGGCCACTTTTTTGCCCCTTGAGTAGAATTTCGCTGGCAATGCTCAAGTAATGTGCAAAATTTTTACATAATTTAGGTGCCACTTAATACGAGGAACAACTATGCTTTACTGGCTAACGCAGATGTTACAGGGACAATACCATGCGTTGCGTGTATTTCAGTATCTAACTTTCCGCTCTATATTGGCCGCGTTAACAGCACTTATTGTGGGGCTTGTGTGTGGTCCATTAATGATACGATGGCTGAGAAACATGCAAATCGGCCAAATGGTTCGAGATGATGGCCCGCAGTCGCACCTATCTAAAGCCGGTACGCCCACAATGGGTGGTGTACTCATTTTACTTGCAATAACTGTGAGTTGCTTACTCTGGGGTGATTTACAACAATCCAGTTTGTGGTTAGTGTTACTCGTGACTTTGGGTTACGGGATTGTTGGTTGGGTAGATGATTATCGTAAACTGGTGCTTAAAAATAGTAAAGGATTGCCTGGAAGGTGGAAATTTTTTTGGCAATCGATTATAGCTTTGGCAGCAGTTTTTTATCTCTACTGGAATGCGACTTTACCGGTACATACGCAATTAACCATTCCTTTTTTTAAGACGGCAAGTATCAGCTTAGGTTTGTTATTCCCAATTTTTGCTTATTTTGTCATTGTGGGCACCTCAAATGCTGTAAATCTAACGGACGGACTTGATGGGCTAGCCATTATGCCTATTGTCATGGTTGCAGGTGCATTAGGTATTTTTGCTTATGCCTCAAGTAATGTTGTTCATGCCCATTATCTTGGTATTCCGTTCATTCCTAACGAAGGCGAGCTAACTATTTTCTGTGCTTCAATCGTTGGGGCAGGGCTTGGTTTTCTCTGGTACAACACTTATCCAGCCCAATTATTTATGGGGGATGTAGGCTCCCTTGCTTTGGGCGGTGCGCTCGGTATAGTCGCTATTGTCGTGCGTCAAGAATTGGTTTTATTCATGATGGGAGGCTTATTTGTTATTGAGACGCTTTCTGTTATTTTACAAGTAGGCTATTTCAAATATACCCATGGTAAACGCCTGTTCCGAATGGCGCCCTTACATCACCATTTTGAACTTAAGGGGTGGACTGAGCCAAAAATAATTGTAAGATTTTGGATTATTACCGTCGTATTTGTACTTTGTGGATTGGCTACTTTAAAACTTCGATAGGCATAAAGGTGCGATGATGAGTGATAATTTATATTTAGTTGCAGGTTTGGGAAAGACTGGCTTATCAATTGCTCGCTACTTGTCTCGACGAAATAAATCCTTTGTGTTGTTCGATACTCGAAATGAATCGCCCTCAATTAGTGAATTTCGGCGAGAATTTCCAGATGTAGCACTATACACACAAGAGCTCCCATTAGAAATAATGCACCGGATCAGCGAGGTGATCGCAAGCCCTGGTCTATCTTGGGATACCCCACTTATACAAAATTTTTTGCAAAGAAAAATCCCTTTATACGGTGATATTGAATGCTTGGCACGAGAAATTCAAGCTCCCGTGATTGCAATTACGGGAACGAATGGTAAATCTACGGTCACAACTCTGGTTGGCGAAATGGCTCAAGCTGCAGGTTTTAAGGTAGCCGTGGCCGGAAATATTGGTAATCCTGTTTTAGACCTACTTGATGATGGTCATCAATACGATCTTTGGGTGCTTGAACTTTCGAGTTTTCAGTTGGATTTAACCCATTCGCTAAAACCAAGAGCCGCTACAATTTTGAATATTTCTCCAGATCATCTTGACCGCCATCATAATATGCAAGCCTATATTGCTGCAAAACAGCGTATCTATCGAAATACAGAATTAGTTTTATACAATCGGGATGATCCAGCTACTTTTCCAGAGCAAAAAGATCAAGTAATGATTTCTTTTGGACAAGCAGAGCCACCCGCGGTCACTTGGGGAATCCGCACTAATCAGGATAAGATTTCTTTGGTGAAAGGAGATACGGAGATTCTGTTGGTAGAGGAAATGCTGATTCAAGGAATACATAATTGGCTTAATGCCTTAGCAGCAGGAGCTTTGGCTGAAAGTGCAGGCATCTCTTTCGATCATATACGGCAAGTTTTAAGAGCATACCCAGGATTACCGCATCGCTGTCAGTGGGTGCGTACTTTAGATAATGTAAATTGGATTAACGATTCTAAAGGAACAAACATTGGAGCAACAATTTCTGCCATTAATGGTATAGGAGGCGCAATGCAAGGAAGGATTGTGTTAATTGCTGGTGGTCAAGGCAAGGGTGCAGACTTTAGTGAGATGGCAAAGCCAGTCGCTGATTTTGTGCGCTCTATGGTCCTCATTGGTGAAGATGCAGAGAAAATAGCGGCTGCATTAAATAATGTGGTGCCAATTCAGCGCGCGTCCTCATTAGAAGATGCTGTGCTTATGGCTCGGAAACAGGCACAACCAGGAGATGTTGTTTTATTATCCCCTGCGTGCGCAAGCCAGGATATGTTTAAAGACTTTAATCATCGCGGTGATGTATTTACCTCGATAGTCAATGGACTCTGATTCATGCGACCACGGCATCTAAACCTGCGGGGCAAACCGACTAGCAAGCCGCTCTCATTATATGATAAATGGTTAATTGCTGTGGTTATTGGTCTGGTGATTATTGGTCTAATGATGGTTGCATCAAGCTCGGTGATGATCTCTACAAAATACTTTCATCAGCCTTTTCATTTTTTAATTCGGCAGGTTTGTTATTTATTTGCAGGTTTTATCGTTGCCCTATTTGTTATTCGTACCGACAGCAGTGTTTGGGAGCGAATCAGCATGCCTTTGCTCATTATTTGCCTATTCATGCTCTTGATAGTTTTAGTGCCTGGGATTGGACGCTCTGTTAATGGCAGCCGTCGATGGTTGGCTTTAGGACCGATTGGTATTCAAGTGTCTGAGTTGGCTAAACTCACGATGATTTTTTACCTGGCAGGTTATCTTGTGCGTCAGCGCGAAGCGGTGAGCGAAAGTATTTTAGGCTTTATCAAGCCTATGATGATTTTAGGTGTGGTTTCTCTTCTGCTTTTGCGCGAACCTGATTTTGGTGCCACGGTAGTGATTTCAGGCACGGTGATGGCAATGCTCTTTCTAGCTGGTGTAAAATTGCGCTATTATATCGGTTTGCTTTTGATGGTGATTATTGCATTGGCCTTTTTAGCCGTTTCATCACCTTATCGGATGGCCCGCTTAACTGCATTTTTAGATCCGTGGGCAGATCAGTATAATAGCGGTTACCAGCTAACGCAATCCTTAATTGCGTTTGGGCGAGGGGGATGGTTTGGTTCAGGCTTAGGTGAGAGTATTCAAAAACTACTGTACTTACCTGAAGCACATACCGACTTTTTATTTGCAGTTTTAGCTGAAGAGTTAGGGCTTGCAGGAATTCTTACCGTAATTACTTTGTATAGTATTATTGTATTTCGAGGTATGATGATTGCTTATACCGCTTATACTCAAGACCGGTTATTTGCAGCATACACCGCTTATGGATTGACTTTTTGGTTAGGCTTACAAGCCGTAATTAATATGGGTGTTAATTCGGGTATATTACCTACTAAAGGATTAACACTCCCTTTAATGAGTTATGGTGGTGCAAGTATTGTTATTAATTGTGTGGTCGTAGCATTGTTACTAAGGATTGATCATGAAAATCGTTGGCAGGCTT
>Ga0209960_1004250_pt1 | contig 11166 bp, 9 predicted proteins | sample ThiBiot_500_plan_2_FD_183947 | JGI IMG/M metagenome (GOLD analysis project Ga0209960, IMG submission 183947) | Wastewater bioreactor microbial communities from Cape Town, South Africa - Thiocy_expt_500_plan (SPAdes) | ecosystem: Engineered > Bioreactor > Thiocyanate-remediating >... | reverse complement strand
GTCGAAATCAAAAAACAAAAAAAAAAATTCAACTTAGATGTTCTCTCAACCTTGGACTATTCCCTCAACTCGTCTCCTTGTTTATAAACGAGAAAGGATCATGCAAGTTTCTGTTTCATTTGAAAAGTATCTTTCTTTGAAATTTTTTTTTTATAAAAAAATACAGCATTTTGAACTCAAAAAAAAATTGAATTTATATTTCAAGGCCTCATGAAGAAATTATTGATTTTCAAGATCCTGAAATTAATTATGATTTGCAGGTATAAAATAACTTTTTTTTTAAAGTTCAGAATTTAACTTCATTTAATTTAATTTTCAATAGATTTTAATCCTTCAAATCCTTCAGAATGAGATTATTAATCAATCATTAGAATCGAAATTTTTTATTGCAGTGATGGGCATAAATTTTTTTCTTTTTATTTTTTTCCTTCGTATAATAATCGAATGCAGACAAAAAACCTTGGCCACTTCAAAATATGTACACATTTATATCTAACAATCAACCTCTAATTGCTTCTTCAAACAAGTATTCTGTGAAATTGAGTGCAAAAACTCCAGCATTACAATTTCCATTCAAAGGAGAAATCCAAAATCAACCTGAAAAAGAATCTCGATTAGAAACTGAAACAAAACCAAATGGAAAAGAATCAATTCAAAATAATATTCATCAAAAATCAACAACTCAAGAAAAAATTGAAGAAATTTCCTTTGTTGAAGAGAAAATTGTTGTTCCAATAGAGAATCCTCATCAAGCAATTTGGACTCCACTGACACCTTCCATTCATCAATCATCTCCCTCAAGTTTTCTTTCTTTTTTTTTTTTCAATTTTTCGTTCTTCTTTCATCAACTTAATTCATTGTCAAGTTCTTGTCAATTTTCGTAACAAAACATCCCAAGTTTCAAATCAATCTCGAGAATCAGTCAAGAGAAAACTTTTTATTGAAGATTCAGAAAATAATTATTCTGATCATACCCATAATGGGATCTTGAATCAAAATTATAAAATCACCAAACTTTGGTCTAAACTCTTCAGGTAGTTCATCAAAATTTCATCTATTTCAATAAACAAAATAATTCTAAGATAATAATAGCTAAAAAAAAAAATCGTGTAAATGAATTGAAAAAAAATGAAATAAAAATAACCAGAATTTAATTTTCTTTTTTGTTTCAAAGTCTAAAAAAGAAAGACAAAAAGAAAGAACGAAATCATACATATTCTATTCAACTTTTTTTTTTTTAATAATAAAATCACAATACAACTTCAATTATTGTTTAAAATAGATCGAAAAATATGCTCATATTGATCCCTTTTCATGATTTCTTTTCTTAATCCAAAAGAACGATATGAAAGTATCATTTGTAATTCTAGTGGAAGTTTCTTGATAATCTCGAAATATTTGAAGATAGAGGTATGGGATTTTGAAATAGTGAAATATTCATCGGTATATAGAACACTAACTACAAAGAATGTCAAAGCTTTTTGCTCTATTTTTGAAAAAAGTTAAAAATGAAAATCGATGAAAAACTAAAGAAAAAGAAAAAACCTAGAATTCCAAGACTTTTCTGGGAAAAAAATATTCCCTCTTCATTGTTTTCATAATAACGTTGAAGAAGTTCAAAAAAATTTCTTTCACAATGTAATTTAGCATGTGTTATTTGATTAGGATTCAATTCAAGTTTCCTTCCACTAGCAATAATCCATTTTAAAGCTTCGATGTTAGATACAAAAATAATTGGGGATATAGGTGGTACATATTGGATATCAGTTTGATTGATATCTACTCTAGGATCTTTTAGTAGTGCTTTCAAAATTTGTAGATTTCCAGTTTGACATGCAACTGCAAAAGGAGAAGTTCCATCAATAGAAGATTGGTTAACCTCAATTAATGGACTTTTTAAAAGAATTTGAACCACATCAACTTGTTCAACTTCACAAGCAATATACAAGGCTGAAATTCCTTCTGGGGTAGAATAATTTACATTTACTAATGGATTCTTAAGAAGGTATTCCACAACATTTGTCTTTCCTTGAAGACATGCAATAAAGAAACCTGTTAAATTTTCATTATCTAAACAATTTGGATCAACTCGATCATCTTTTAAGAGTTCTTGAACTACTTCTAAATATCCTTCTGAACATGCTGTATGAAAAGCTGTCCTTAAATATTCACCACAAAGTTTATTTACTTGAATGCCAGGTTGAGAAAGTAATTCTTTAACTTTTTCAAGATTTCCTTGTTCAGCTGCTGCTTCAAGTTCTGTTTCTATTATTATTTTTCCAAAAAAAAAAAAAAATTTAAATCTTTTTGAGATTGAAAAAAAAAAAAAAAAAAAAAAAAAAAAAAAATCAACCATAATAGTACATATCTTTTCTTAATTTTTCTCTCATTAAAGTCGGATTTGCTTCAAATGCTTCTATCAATTCTATAATTTGATCAAATTCCATTATCCTTGCAGCATCAATAGGGGAAACAAAATCGGAAGTGGCTTTTTGATAAAGTAGAACATCTTTTTCATATTGATTTTGAATTGCATAATCCAAAGCTAATTGTTTATTCGAAGCTTGATTCAAATCAATATCCCTATCTGAAGCAAACATCCATTTAATAATATCCAATCTTCCACATTGACACGCTACAAATAATGGTGATTCTCCTTTTTTCATTGATTTATTAACATCAACATCTGGATTTCTCAACAACTGCCTCACAATATCAAAATTTCCTTCCTGACAAGCCACATAAAATGGAGTCGCTCCTTCATTCTGTCCCAAATTGACATCAAGTCTTGAATCCTTCTGTAAGAGCTTCACAGCTTCATTCTGTGCCTCCGCACAACAACAAAAAAATGCACTACAACCAAACATATCCACCTCATTTACCCTAATATCCTTATGGAGTAATAACAATTTCGCCATATCTAGTTGACCAGATACAGTGACTAGTATCAACGGAATCTCACCTGTCTCCTCATCCAAGTTGATATCAATATCCTCAGATTGGATAAGTTGTTGAAACAGTTGGAGGTTCTGCTCAAGAATCGCTTCAGAAAGCGAACTCCATTCCGCCATGTTTGTTTATATATTTATTTTTCCCGCCCTTTTTTTCCAATAACTTTCCAAATTCAATGAAATTATTTTTGGTTTCTTGGTTGAAGTTTATCAAAGTAAAGAGCTTTTCATCCTTCAAATTTTAAAAATTAAAAAAAAAAAAAAAAAAAAAATTGTTTGAATCGAATCAGCAAGATGTCATGTTCATATTCTTTTTTCTGCGATTTCAAGAATTGATTGATGTTTCAAAAAAAAAAAAATGATTAATTAATCAATGTTTTACTCATTCCAAGTATCAAACAAATTCAAACAAAAAAAAAAAAAAAAAAAAATAAAAAAAAAAAAAAAAAAAAAAAAACTCAAAGAAAAGAGAAAAGATACATCTTGGTTGAATCTAAATTTAGTTGAGGATTGACCCATCTAACATACTTAGATATTTAAGGTTTATCTGAAGATATTTCTTGAAGTGAGATATCAATTTCCAAATTTGATGAAGATTTGTCCATAGTTTTCATTTGACTTGCTTGTTCTTGATATCCAACCAAGATAAAAAGTGCTATTAACAAGAAGATAATTGTAGATTCAAAAAACCCATAAAGTCCTAAACGAGCAACTGGGGATTGATAAGGAGTGATTGCGAAAACCACAAATGTAGCAGCAACAATAAGAAGCAACCCAATCTCTGTAACAATTCCAAATAATGTGATCTAGATAATATTATTAGGAAGTTGAATTTTAAAAAAAGAGAAGAAGAAGAAAAGAAGAAAAAGAAAAGAAAAGGACAAAAAAAAAGAACTTTTTTGAGAGCAAAATTTTTTTTACTGTTTTGAATCCTGGACAATGTCCGATAAATCATTCCAAATATTATTCCGAAGAGGAGGAAAAAAAGTAAGCTGACAGGGAGAATAATATACATAATAATAATTCTGTGTATTGAATCTGGGTAAAAAATCGAAAATATTGATATGAAGAGAAACTATTATTATTTGTTTTATTTATTTATTTATTTATTTATTTATTTATTTATTCATTTATTCATTTATTTATTTATTTATTTTTGAAAAAAAGAGAAAGCAAGAAGATAGACAAATGAAAAAAAAAATTTACCAAGTCAACAATAGAGCAACAAATAATCAATACAATTTTTAAGATTTGCCAAAATTTTATCTCCTTGTATTGGAGAGTTAAAAGAGCAATCTTTAACCTAATGATTGATTGGAAAAATATTATTTTATTTCAATTTGATGAATAAAACAATTTCAATAAATTTACCAATTAAAAGCAAGAATTGAAAAAAGAGAAAATCCAACAAAATTTGTAAAATATAACAGAACTCGATTAGCAGTTGGATTGAGCATAACATTTTGAGCAAGAGGAATAATAAAAATAATGATTCGACCTAGTGAAATGAGTTGAGTGAGAATTGAAAAAAGAAAAAAAAAAGTTCAATTTTTACCAATTTCAATGAACAAAATTGCAATACGAAGGAATATCCAAATAATTAAGTTCATGTTAAAATTCTTTCGATTCTCCAGAATGAACTTAAATGTTTGGAAATTCAATCGAATTTTATTTCTTTTCATTTCCAATGCATAAAAAATTAATCCAATGATGAAAAGAATTGACCAAATTATTAAAAAAATTGAGTAATAAATTCGAAGTGCTGATATTACAGTTGGAGCTTGATTTGGGTTTGGTTCTAGAGATCATGTTATTTGATTTTTATTTTATTTTATTTTAAAAAAAGAAAAGAGGTAATAAGAAGAAAGAATTATTTACCCCAAGTTAATATTACAAGATCTCCATTGTGAAGCTCTTTCTCTATAATAGAAGCATTTTTGGTTGGCATATATTGTAATTGTTTCATTGTTGGAAGATTTGAAGGACTCCTACAATCTCTGTAATCAACAAATTCATCATACTCAGTTGGATTCTTGTCATCCAAAACTAAAACAGCACCTACTTTCTCATTCTCAATAAAACTTTTCAAAACATGTTTTTCACAATTTCCTCCAATGAATAAAATAATATAATTATATTGTTGTGGTTCTGGTTGAGGTTGAAGCTCATTTAATGTTGAATTACAATACATAAATTGAACGATGCCTTGAACATCATCTTGTTGAATACACTCCGTATAAGCAAAAATCATAAATCCATAAGTGGGATAAGATCTCTCATTTACAATTAAAGTTGAAGAAGTGAGAAAACTGAATAGAAGAAGAAGAAGAATAGGAAGTAAAGAAGTTGATTTGAGTCCTGAGGTCTTCGATTTGAAACACTGCATTCGATATTTTCAATATCAGGACTTCCTCTTTCCCCAACCTTTGTTGGACTGTTCTTTTTGTGGTAACGATCGAAATTGATCAATGGACAAGTCTAGAAGTCATCCAAAGATGGAGCACTCGCTTCTTGAATCGAATTGATATCTTGAGCAATAAACAAATGGAAATATGTTTGACAAACTTCAAGAATCAAAGGCTTTTCTATTTCCTTTCCACTCAATTGAATTATAAGTTGTAATGAAACAAATTTCTATTGATGATTTGTAAAAATTCTAAAAAAAAAGAGTTTTATTGGACCTTTTTTGATTGCAATCCAGCCAATAATCAAAACAAATACAAAATAAAAAAATACCAAGTATCAACATATTTCTAAAAGAGTTTTTATTGCATTTGGAATAATTGTTCTTTCGATGGTTGTTCTTGATTTTCATGTCCCCAAAGTCTCTTAATTTTATGTTTGATATATTCGAATTCGTGGGTGAATGGGAAAGTAACTGCTGTAATAAAACATGATAATGCTGAACTTGCTAATGATAATGTTACAATGGCATCTGCTTTTCCTAGTTCCCCTTGAAAAATTCCTTGGGTTATTAATTGAGGAAAGTCTTCAATAAGCGTCTTGATAATAAAATAAATTGTTAGATATCCAGCATAATCTGAAACTTGAATAACTCTTCCTTCTTTCAAAAATAAATATTGAGTTACCAAATGAAATGTTTCAACACCATTTGCTGATAATAATGACACGACTGTGAAAAATGAAAAAATCATAAAATTATTTTGATTATGATCTCCATTCGATTCCAATTTTTTTCTCCAAGCTGTTAAAAAGATTCCAGTACAAATTGCTGCTAAACTCCAAGGTACTATTGTAAATATTAAACTTGACCAAAAGAATCCAAAATTATTATTTTCAATTCCATAATCATAAGATTGGATAATAAAGAAAATATCAGTTAATAAATCAAATATTCCTAAACATGACATCAAAAATCTCAATAAAAAGAATATCCAACTCTTTCTTGATTCCTTATCTTTTTTTCTAGCTTGTGTAAATATTCCAAGGCAAACTAATAAATAAATAATAAAAATTGGAGCTAAAAAGTAATAAACTGTGACTTGATCAACTGTTGAATATTTTTCCATTGAACATGTTTCTCCTTTAAATTGATCTCCACAAATACACCTTGCTGTATCATTGTCATAATCAATTCTACATTCTCCATTATTTAAACATTTTTTTGATCGACAATCTTTTTGAATTTCACAATTATTTCCTTCATATCCTGTTCCAAAACAATTACAATATGCTGTATCACTTCCAGGAACAGCAATACATCTCCCGATTCCACATCCATTGATTCTACAATCTTCTTTTTGAATTTCACAATTATTTCCTTCATATCCTGTCCCAAAACAATTACAATACGCTGTATCATTTTGAGAAATAGTAACACACCTTCCCGTTCCACACCCACTTTTTCTGCAATCTTCTTTTTGAATCTCACATCTATTTCCTTCATATCCTGGTAAACATTGACACCTTCTTAAATCATTTTCGAGTTCAACACACAATCCTTGAACACATAACACTGTTTTACAATCACTTTTTGATAATTCACAAAAATCACCTTCATAACCAGTTCCTAAACAATTACAATATGCTGTATCATTTTGTGGAATCGTAATACATCTTCCCATTCCACATCCATTTTTCCTACAATCTTCTTTTTGAATCTCACATCTATCACCATAATATCCTGGTAAACATGAACATTTTCTTGTATCATTTCCCAATTCAACACAAAGCCCATTTAAACATGACAATGTTTTACAATCATTTTTTGATAATTCACAAGATTCACCTTCATAACCTGTATTTTTACAATCACAATAAGCTGTATCACTTTGTGAAATAGTCATACATCTTCCAATTCCACATCCATTTTTTCTACAATCCTCTTTCTGAAATTGACATTTATCTCCTTGATAACCTGTTCCAAAACAATTACATGTTGAAATCCTATTTTGAATTTCACAATCGCCCCCATTTTTGCAAGTATTTGGAGGACACAATTCACATTGTTCTCCAATAAATCCAATTGGGCATTTACAAACTGTTGCATTCACTCCAATATCATAACATGTTCCTCCATTTAAACATGTCACACCAATAACACAATCATTAATATCTATTTCACAAAATGACCCTTCATATCCTGTTCCATCACATTTACAATAAGCCCCAGATGTGCCAGTTTTCTCAATACACGTTCCATTATTTAAACAGCTCAATGTATTACATCCTTTTTTAAAAAAAGTAAAAGAAAGAAAAAAGAAAGAAAAGAAAGAAGAAAAGAAGAAAAGAAGAAAAGAAGAAAGGAAACCTCGAGGATCAATATTTTCACAATATTTTCCAGTAAACCCGGCACAAATGCATTTTGAAAATGTATCACCAGCTGATTGTGCACAAAATTGATTGTTATTGCATCCTCCTTCTCTAATCAAACATGTTGGTTCACATAATGTAGTGATATTCCAAGATGCTGTTATGTTGTCACTATTTAGTAGACAAATTGCTTCTGCTTTTCGAAGTGGAAGTGGAGAAAAAGGTGAAACACTATCAAAGACACAATAATTTGGCAAGCAATTTGGATATGATTTTTCGTTGATTTCAGTTGATTCAAAGATGCTTCCATTTGAAAGTGTCGAACATTTTATTTCTTAATTTAGTTTAAATTTGTTTCATTTTATTGAACTCTGGGGGAAAAAAAGAAAGAAAGGAATTACTTTGACAAATATTTGACTCATTTAATAAATATCCAAGGGGACAAGGAAGACAAGTAGAGCTTTCAAAATCAGGATAGTAATTGAAAGAATCGCATTTACAATCAAGTATTGAGGCACTCATTGATTGACTTATTGAATTTTCAGGACAAGAAAGACATGCTTCATTTCTCGAATAAGAGTTTTCAGCACATGGAGAACACTCTATTCCATCCCTAAAATAACCTGGGGCACATGAATTACAATTATTTCCTTCTGTACCTGCCCATCCTACATCACAAATACATTTTCCGTCTCTACCTTTTCCATCATTGCACATTCCTCGACCACAATCAGGGCACGCTATGGAACCATTTTGAAATCAGTGAAATCAGTGATAAGAAAAAGAAAAAAAAAAAAAAAAAAAAAAAAAAAGGAGATTCAAAGTAAAAAGAAACTCACATAAACAAGATGCACCATAATAACCAGATTCACATTGCTCACATTGTCCTGTGTAACAATTACAGGTTCCTTTTCCACAACCCTCTGATGGACATGAAAGACCTAATTTATTCTTTTTGAAGGAAGGAAAGAAAGAGGGAAGCGATAATAAATAATAAATTTACAAGAACATGGAATTGCTGATATTTTGACAGAGGCTATTCTTGTTGCTGAATCTGCAACGTTTCGCTAATTTGGAGTTATGAGATTTAAAATTTATAAGAGAAAAATGAGAAAAAAACCTCTTGAAGTGTAATTTTTCCATCACTTCCTGATGTGACTCTTTGAGTTTTTTCAACATAATCATTGGCACCAATGGCAAGATTGCTATTATTTCAAAGAGAAAGAATAAAAGAAATTCAAAAGGAAAGAAGGAGAAAAAAGTAAAGGAAAAAAAATAAGAGAAAGCTTAAGGAAAGGGGAAAAAAACCTTGCAAGAACATAAGTACTTGAACCAATGACATTTAAGTTATATGTTGAATCTTCTTGGGAACCCATTGTAACACTGACATCATAAGTCCATTTTGGTTGTAAATAAACTGCCCATTTAGCGTTCTTTTTCATTTTAATTACTGAGTTATTTGGTTGTCCATCCAAAGCACTATTTTTTTTTTTTTTTCTGTTTTTCAGAGATATGAAGGAATATGAAAAAAAAAAAAATTTCACTATTGAACAATTTGCGAAGTATGATTAGTATCCCAACCAAAAGTCCCAAAAGAAGTGCCATCAATAATCGCCCCTGTTGCAATGGTGTATCCATTTATTGCTGGTGTTGTGGATAATCCGAAATTATACAAAGAGTTTCCTGTCACTGGTCCTCCTGTAATTCATTTCGTTTATTTGAAGGTTTTTTTTCTTTGAAAAAAAAAAAGAAAGAGAGAATGAGAGAAAAGAACCTATGGTTGGAAGATTATAGCCTGTATTGCATGAACATGTCCCAGAAGTAAAATTACAACTTCCATGTGAATCACAGTTTGGTTCACAGAGTCTCGCAAAATTCCCAGAATATTCTCCACTTTTTTTTGTGGTAAGCATCAAGAAATAGAATAAAAAGGAAAAGAAAAGAAAACGAAAAAGAAAGAAAATTAAATAATTACCTCATAGATAATAAAAATACTGCTATTTAATTGATGGAATAAGTGAGATGTTTGTGAATGAAAGAAAGAAAGAAAGAAAAAAAGAAAAAGGAACCATCATTATAGTTTTGATCAAAACTAAGATCAAGCACATCCTCAAAACCAAGAATAATGCCATACTTTGTTTCAATGAATCCTTCATGACGAGTATTAGGATTATTAATATACGAATTTACAGAATCGATTGTTGACCAAGTATAAAGTCTAATTTATTTTATTTCCATGAATTAATCACTAATTTTGGCAGAAGTAGCAGAAATAATAATAATAATAATAAAATTACGGTGTTGATCTTGGCTTCACGAAGCCTGGAGAAGGGTCAATTGAACAATTATTATTTCTATAACAATCATAATTACGGGCTCCATTTTGAATCAAGCAATTTTTTAATGCAGCACTATTTCTGCATGAATCTGAAAGATAATCAATGCCAGCTCCATTAGCATTCAAAAAGAATCCAACACCGGTTCCTGGAGGGAAAGGTCCAATCGTTGAAGTTAAACCTAATTTTGGAATACAACTTTTATACTTTAATGTATTTGAATCCCTGTATTTATTGCCATCGTAACTCATATCGCCAAAAATGTCTAAAAATTTTCATGTTCGATCACATCTTCCTGACAAAAAAAAAAAAAAAAGGCAAACCTTTGTATGAACCATTAATTGGGAGTTGAGTGTTTGGGTCGATAAGAAAATAACCCATTTGATTTCTATAACCAGCATTATCTGCAACAACACTAATATTAATACTTCCTTCAGTCACAAGCCAAATATTAGGAGAAAATTGACGATTTAGATATGCTGTTCTAATTGGGTTTGATGTTGGGAAAATTGGGAAAAGGTCATACTAAAAATACAAAATCATTATTTTTTCCTCCAAAAAACAAAAGTTAAAAAAAATACAAGATAATCAAAAAAACTTTGGTCAAGAGACCTAAAACTTGCTCTTTCAGGACAACAGAGAGATCCTAGCTCGGCAAACGCACTTGAAGGACAAATAGTTCCAACAACAGTGCTCAAATCAAAGACATTTTGATATGACGAGGCTCCACATTTTTCAGATGGATCCCCAGCACAATTTGTTGAACATAAAGAATCATCTACTTTGTCAGTTGAATTTACAGTATTTGAACAAAAGCATTGTGTTGTTCTCGCAGCTGCATAACGATAATCTATAATTTTTTCATATTGAAAAAAAAAAAAAATTATTGTGGCTTGGGGAAAAAATATATATATTGATGGTTTACTTTGAAATTGACAATTTCTTGCACATAATGACCAACTCATATCATCCGTTTTTGCAATTGCATTTGATTGAGACATAGCATTAAAAGTAAAGGTCGAGGGCGCATTGTAGCATCCGAGATGAAGAAAGTCATCTTTTTTTCCATTTTTTTTTTTTTTTGATTTTTTTTTTTTTTTGAATTT
>Ga0209960_1004249_pt1 | contig 11168 bp, 10 predicted proteins | sample ThiBiot_500_plan_2_FD_183947 | JGI IMG/M metagenome (GOLD analysis project Ga0209960, IMG submission 183947) | Wastewater bioreactor microbial communities from Cape Town, South Africa - Thiocy_expt_500_plan (SPAdes) | ecosystem: Engineered > Bioreactor > Thiocyanate-remediating >... | reverse complement strand
CTCTATTTATACTTTTTCAAAAGGAAAATTTTCCATCCAATAGGAAAATAGTTTTATTCTACCCTAAATTTTTTCTTAGGTAATCTGAACCAAAACTGACGAACTATTGCTTTTGAATTACTGACCTGATTAACTAATTGTAGACTTATAACTTTGTAATCAATCTACAGTTTGTTAGTTGCTTTGCTTTCCAATTCTACTTGGTAATCAACCTTAAGTAAGCTTCATTGATTCTTTTTAATAATATTCCTTTTTTCTTTTTATTTTCTTTTCTCCGGGAATCAATCAATCAATCAACTTGAAAAAATATAAATACAGAGATCTCTTTGAAAGATTTTCAAGATTTCATTTCAAACAAATCAAACAATAGAAAAGCAATTAATCAATCAAGAAAAAACAATCAATCATGTCAAAGTTATTCACACCAATAAAACTTGGACCTTATTTTCTTAATCATCGAGTTGTGATGGCACCATTAACTAGAATGAGAGCTGGAGAAGGGGATGTACCAACAACTTTGAATGCAACATATTATAGTCAAAGAGCAAGTAAAGGAGGACTCATTATTGCAGAAGCATCACCAATTAGTCCTGGTGCAAGAGGTTATGTTCATACTCCAGGAATTTGGACAACTGAACAAGCTAAAGGATGGAAAAAAATTGTTGATGCTGTTCATGAAAAAGGAGGAATCATCTTTCTTCAATTATGGCATGTCGGAAGAGTTAGTCATTCAAGTTTTCAAACTGATTTTGATTTCCCTAATCTTCCAGAGAATGAAAGAAGAGCTGTCTCTGCTTCTGCAATTGCTATTCAAGGAAATGGTGTCTCAAGTACACGTGAATCTGTTCCCTTTGAAACTCCAAGAGCTCTTCTTACTGAAGAAATCCCAAGAATTGTTGAGATGTATAAAAATTCAGCAGAACTTGCAAAACAAGCTGGATTTGATGGGGTAAGAATTGATTTTTTTTTTTTCTTTTTTTTTTAATCAATTAATCAATAAACGAAATAAAATAGATTGAAATTCATAACGCCAATGGCTACCTTCTCAATCAATTTTTAGCAGATATGAATCAAAGAACTGATGAATATGGACAAACTATTGAAAACAAATCCAGATTCTTATTTATGATTTTAGAAGAAGTTACAAAAGTTTTCCCATCAAATTGTATTGGAATTCGATTTTCACCATGGACATCGTATTTTTTTTTTTTGCTTTTCTTTTTCCTTTATTTTCTCTTTTTTTATACAAATTTAATTTCAAAATCTCTTTTATCAAATAGATTTATGGATATGAAAGAAACAGAGGCACAATCCACTTATTCATATATTTTCAAAAAGTTAAATTCCTGGAATCTTGCTTATATACATTTAATTGAACCAAGAGTAGTAGGAGGTGGATTAGAAGTAAAGGGTCATCAATTCAATACATCAATTGCAACAACTTTTAGAAAAGATTATAATGGTATCATTTTAATTTTTTTTTTTCAAAAATATTTAACATTTAATTAATTTGAATTTTTTTTTTTTTTTTTTTTTTTTTTGAAAAAGGGCTCATCATAGCTGCAGGAGGATATAATAGAGAGAATGCAATTGACATTGTTGAAAAAGGAGATGCTGATCTTGTTGCATTTGGACGTCACTTTATTTCAAATCCTGATCTTCCATTTAGACTTCAACATAATTATCCTCTAAATCCATATAATAGAAAAACATTTTATATTCAGGGACCTGAAGGCTATATTGATTATCCTTTCTATGATCAATCTAAAATGTAAAACTTTTCAACAAAATAAAGACTAGAATTTAATTTCCTTTTATTATTCTTATTCTTATTATTGTTGTTATTCTTGTTTTCGCAAATCCGAACTTAATCTTCCTTTAATTCCCATTTCACTTGAGTTATCAAATTAAATTGGATATTCAAACGTTCAATAAATGAATCTTCAGAAAAAAAGATATTCAGCGTTACTAGCAATTAATTAAATTCTTTGAAAAGCAAGGTAACCATCTGAAAGGAGGACAACGAGAGCATAGAGAAAAGCAGCATCATTATCTTGAAATTGGAAGAGACAAAAAAAATTAAATATGAAATGAAATAAAATAAAATAAAATAAGTTAGTTACCAGCAAATCCAAGGTCAATTCTCAACCACATTCTTGTTTCAGTTGGATTTCTTTCATATAATTCCAAAAATTCAGCAATAATTCCATAAATGGTTTTTCTCCGTTGAAAATATTCCTCACTTTCCCAAGTTTCTTGTTCTCCCATTTCTCTTGCTCTTGCCATCTCAATCACGTTATTATCTTTTTCATTTACAATAATTTCTTTTTCAACGGCTAACAAATATTTTACAATTCCAATATTTTTGAATCGACAAGCAATCCAAAAGGGTGTTCGTCCATGAAAATTTGGTTTCTTTGTATCAATTCTATTATCATTGAATAATAATTTCACAACATCAGTGTGTCCATTCTTACAAGCAATCCAAAAAGGTGTTGCACCATCAGTCTTACTTGTTTTATTAAAGTCAACTTTTTCATTATTTAATAATAATTTCACAATTTCAATATATCCTCTTGAGCAAGCAATATAAAATGGTGTTTCCTCATTTTCTTTCGCTTTATTTATATCAATCCTTTGATCATTTAATAATAGTTTCACAATTTGAGTAGATCCATCTTGACAAGCAATAAAAAGAGGTGTTGCACCACTGTTATCTGGTCTATTGATATCCACTCTCTCATCACTTAATAATAATTCTACGACTTTGATATGACCTTCACAAGCAAGAGAAAAAGGTGTTCGGCCAAATTCCTCTACTTCATTGATCTCAACTCTCTTATCATTTAATAATAACTTCACAATTTCGATGTACCCTTTATGACAAACAATATGAAAAACTGTCCAGTAAGATTCAATATCAATATGATTAACATCAATTCTTTCATCGTTTAATAATAGCTTCACGATTTCAGTGTGTCCGTTCTCACAAGCAATTCTAAACAGTGCCACATCTTGAGGACTATCAAAAACAATATGTGGGTCACTTTCAAGTAAGTTTTGAACAACTTCAGTGTTTCCATTCCAGCAAGCAGAGAAAAACTGCTCTCTTTTCATAAACTTTACAGTTTCATCCATTCTGTAGCTGATTCTTCAGGAATGAATAATTGATTGTGATTCTTCCTTCTTTTTTTTTTTTTGAGATATTATGGTTCACAGTTGAACAAAATTAACTCCAAGCCTAAGATTGAGTGTATAGATATCTATATACAATGTTGTCTTGATGAATCTTTCTCTTGAATGTATTGAATTTGGTCTTGAGAGTTAGTTCCTCATATTACAAAACTTTTTTTGTTTGTTTCAAACTTTTGAATTCAAAAGGGGAACAAATTTGTAAAATTTATTTAAATCTTTGTTCCCTTTTTATTTTTCGAAACAACAAAAATTTGCAAAAAAAAAAAAAAAAAAAAAAAATTTAAAAAAAAAATTTTTTTTATTTTTTAAAAAAAAAAAAATTTTAAAAAAAAAAAAAAAAAAAAAAAAATTTGCAGAAAAAGTGTTTTTGTTTTTTTAAAAAATCACAACGATTGAAAAAATAAAATAAAATAAAATATTATTTGATATATACAGCAAAGAGTGGAAGGACTTGAGCTTTGTCAAAGACAACCAATTCATTTGCAACAGCATTTCTATCAATATTTCCTTGATTGGATAAGCTTCTTTGAATTCCATTTTATTCACTGTTTTTATTTATGTTGGATTAACTTGATATTCAAAGAGAAAGAAAAAAAGAAAAATCAAACCAAGAGTGTAATGAGATTGATAACCCAATTTACACGGTCTTTTAATAAAACCTTCAGGATTTTCAATTCTAATTGGTCCTTCAAGATAGGGACTTTCTGTCACTAATTTTTGTAATTTAATTTTGAGTGAGATCTTCATTTGTGGAATAAAAATCTAAACCTGGATGAACATTTCCAGGAGTGATCATACAAATAATAAATGGTTTTCCATTAGGACTATCTTTTGCATATTTTGATGAATAGAACAAGGAACTACTAAAGTACATTCCTTTGATTTTAATTTGATTAGTTTGAAGAAATAGTAAATGAAAAAAAAAAAAAAAAAAAAAAAAATAAGAAAATCAAAAAAAAATAATTCAAATCAACTTAAATAAAAAGAAATAAAGAAACCAGTTTGACAAATTTCTTGTAATGCAGTTTCGTCTGTCCCATGAATCATTGGAATTGCATGTAACTTTTATTAATTTGAAATACTTTGGTTGTTTGTTTCAAAAAAAAAAAAAAGAAAAAAGAAAAGAAAAAAGAACAAATTTTGAATGGTTCCAATCAAAAGCTTCAGCCATTTTTGAATAATGATCATAAAATTTAAACTTTTGTGCAACATCATTTCCATTTTTCCAATCGTCTTTATTGAATTTTCCTGGATTCGTTCTTTGTTGATTGAATAGTGAGGATCGGTAATGTTGAAAGGAATCGAACAATTTCTCATTAAATAAAACATAAACTTTGTTCACTTGTTTCATATCTCCTCCAAAAAAAGTTATTAACATCTCAAGTTTCTTTAAATCTTCATTTCCATTATCAACTACACTTTGTCGATTATCTCGAAGTAAATATCGAAGATATCTTGTATCTTTATATCCTTTTTCTTCCCAATTCATTTTTTCATTTGGTTTTGTATTCCACCAACATTCATTATTTCCATTTGTTGAATCAGATATTATTAAATTTGAAACCGAAGAAGAAAGATTTGAATCAGATTGTAATTGAGTTAAAACTGACACTTTAATTGTCATTCCTTCTTTTAAATCTTCCATATCATCCAAAACATATATTTTTCCATTTTCATTGAATTGTAAATCAAATTTTGTATTTTCTTGGAGTTTAAGTTTTGATTTAATATCATTTTCTAATTCGAATAATGTTTTTGCAATCGTTTTTAAAATGTACAACTTCCCATTGTGTTCAATTTCATAGACTGATCCTATGATTTAGTATTGATTTGTTAATGGGAATTTGAGAATTAAATGAAAATACTTTTTGGTTCTTGATCTTTTGTTTCCTTTAAGTTGGTCTTTGGTGGTGGTGGAGGAGGAGTCTTTTTGATAGGATTTTGAGGAAGTGGAGGTGGAGGTGGTTTAAAACAGGGTTTTGATGGAGGAGGTGGAGGAGGTGGAGGAGGTGGAGGAGGCTTTTTAGGTGTCTTTGGAAGTGCAGTGAGGCTTTGGTGATTTCGAACGAACTCCGCAATGAACTTGGCTGAATTTTTGTCTTCCAGTTGTGCCTTTGTGATTCCAGCGCTTTCGAAAAGGGCTTTCCATTCGGGTGGAATGTTGTTGAAAACGAAACCTTTATCTGGATCCCAACCGATATGACTGAGATGACGAAAATCAGTTGATGTTGAAATATCTGCTTTGTTTAAACCTTTCTTTGGTTTTCGTTGAAAAGAAAAAGGAAGAGTCATTTGTTAATGTTTTAAAGACGAAGATGTGAGATATTGCAAAACTAAAATGAATCCAATATTCTTTTTTTTTAAAAAAAAAAAAATAGAAGAAAAATGTGAAGAAAAGGGCAGAAACATATGAAGAACATATTAAGAAGAATGAAGGAATTTGAAGAAGAAGGATGAAAAAAATTTGAAGAAGAATGAAGGAATTGAAAAAGAGGCAAGAAAAAAAAAAAAAGCATTTGTCATTCTTTTTGTTTTTTGTTTTTCATTTTTGTCATTTTTTGAAAAACTAAAAACTAAAAATAAAATAAATAAGGACTTATAAATCCTTTGAAGAAAAGAATATTTCATTTCACTCTAAATAGAATAATATGAAGTTAATCGAATGGTAAGACTCGGGATAGAGTTAATCGAATGGTTATTATTGAGAAATTTGAGAAAAAAAATCGATTGATTACAAGTCTTTGAGGAGAAGGTTTACACCTTTATTTGTCTCTGAAATTAAACTTCATATTATAAAATTTGAATTAGAAAGTAGATTCTCAACTTCAAACGAATTCACAATTCTTTTAAAATCTCTCTTTACATCGATATCCATATTGTTCAACAGCAAAAGGAAAAAAACTTATTGGTGATTTTGCTATTGATGGATTTCAAGTGGTTATTAATCAAAGCATGGTTCTCAAGCAATATTCAATTTACCAAACCAAACAAAAGTAGATTCAAAACAGAGATTTCAATTTTGGTACTTTAGCTGACTCAATGAATTGACAACAAATGACTGGCGAAATGAACCCCAAATTCAATCAAATCAAATTAGAAAACTTTGAATCAAGGAGACAGAAATAATACTTGAATTGAAATGCTCCTGAAGTGATGACTGTTACCGTGTCAATGTAAGTTGTCAAAGAAGAAGAAGAACAAAGTCAAAAGCCAAAACATCTCTGTCATCTCAGCTATATTTTATTAAACAAAATGACTCAGTGACACATCATTGTTTAAATTGTTGAGGATCTTTCTTTCATTTTTTAATTGGAATCAATAGGTAAATGAAGTTCAATCAAAAGTCAATATTTTTTTGTTTTTAATAATTGTTTTATTTTTTTTTTTAATAGGTTGAATAGTAATTGAAATGTTGAAGTCGGAGGAAAATTCAATGAAGAGAGAAAGTCAATTAATTAACTTCGGGATGAAAAATCAATTCATTTCAAAAGATGTTTTTGAGGTTATAAAATCCTGGTTCGTTTTCTTTGATTTTTCTTTTTTCTTTTCTTTTTTTCAAAAAAAAAACACAAACAATATTTATTAGAACACAATTGATCAATCAAGAACAATTCATTCAAAAAAGAGAAGAGAAAATGTTGTTTCAATGGATCTTGTTTTGTGCTTTCATTCTTGGTAACATTTAATATTTCTTAACTTTAAATTTTTTTGTCTGATTGACAACTTATTGATTGATTACGTTTTATAAGACCTCTATTTGGTTCTATCTACTTTGAAATTCTTGTTCATTAACATTTTTTTTTTCTTTCAAAACTTGTAGTATCTCAATGTGCATTTGACCCAAGTTTAAATGAAGATTCCACTCTTGTTTCTGATGATATTTTATCTCAACTTGAAGAATACTCTCAATTAAAAGAATTAGTTGATATGAACCAACATGCAAAGAAACTTTCTTCATCACTTTGGCCTGAATTGGGACTGGTCTCAACTCACTCTCGAATTACAAGCTCTTTAACCAACTCTCTTGAATTCGAAGAAGACAACGATATAGAAGAAGAACAAGACGGAGATAATATGCATAGAAAAAGAAATGAATACAGAATTAAAGTCGATATCAGAGGAAATGTCACTGATGAATTACTTGAATTTATTGAACAAAGTGGAGGAAAAGTTATCTATGCATCCAAAGAATTTGATTCAATTCGTGCAGCTATCACAAGCAAATTAATTGATTATCTTTCAAGAAGAGAAGATGTTGATTCTATTTCTAATGCAGCAAAGGCCCATAAATACAAACTTAATACAAGTCAAGGAGTTGTAGATCAAAGAGTTGATGTTGCACAAGCAGCTCATCCTGATTTCAGAGGAAAAGGTGTTAAAATTGGAGTTCTCTCAGATTCAGTTAATTATCTTGCTCAAGTTCAATCAACAGGAGATTTACCATCAAATGTTCAAGTTCTTGATAATGTTGGAGGAATGGGAGAAGGAACAGCCATGCTTGAAATTGTTTATGATATGGCACCTGAAGCTCAATTATATTTTGCAACAGCAGTTAGATCAGATGCATCTTATGCAGATAACATTATTAAATTAGCAAACGCTGGATGTAAAGTTATTGTTGACGATGTTGTTTATTATAATGAACCCTCATTTGAAGATGGAATTATTGCTCAAGCAGTCAATAAAGTTGCCAAACAAGGAGTTGCTTATTTCTCAGCTGCAGGAAATGAAGGAAATCAATACCTTGGCACAAGTCAAACATGGGAAGGAGATTATAAAGGAAATAATCAACCAACAACATTTAATGGACAAAAATACCTTGATTTCCATTTATTTTCAGCTTCATCGGTTTATAATCAAGTTAGTGGATCACCTACTGGTTGTGTTCTTCAATGGGCTGATAGTTTCTATTCTCCAAATTCAGATTATGATTTATTCGTCTTAGATTCTTCAAATAACATTGTCACTGCATCAACAGGGACAAGCCAAGCTTTTGAAGCAGCAGCTATTCCAGCAGGTCCTGGATATAAACTCCTTGTTGCAAGAATGTCTGGTACTCCAAGATTTATTAGAATAGGATGTTTTGGTTATCTTTCTCTTCAATTCTCCACCAATGGAGCAACAACTGGTCATTCAACAGCTGAAGGTGGTTTTGGAGTTGGAGCCATTCGAATCTCAACATCACCAACATCTACCTTTTTTAATGATGCAAAAACAAAGACATTAGCTCCAGATTATTTTTCATCAGATGGACCAAGAAGAATTTATTTTGAAAATGGAGTCGCAGTAACCCCAGGAAACTTTCTTTCAAGTGGTGGAAAAATTAGAAATAAACCAGATTTTCTTTCAACTAATGGAGGATTAACAGCAACACCAGGATTCTCATCATTTTATGGAACTTCAGCAGCAGCCCCTCATGCAGCAGCTTTAGCAGCACTTATTTTCTCAGCAGCTCCAACTATTTCACTTGCAAATCTTCGAAATGTTTTAATGAAATCAGCTGTTGATGTTGGACCAAAAGGAAGAGATGATTCATCTGGAGTTGGAGTTTTGGATGCTGTTTTAATTTATCAAAATCTTGGACCTTACCTTCCTTCAACAAATCCAACTTCAACTCCCACAAATAATCCAACTTCAAAACCTACATCAAAACCAACTACAACTCCAACAACCCCAAGTGGACCATGCTCTTCAAATCCTTGTAAAAATGGAGCAACTTGTACTATATCAGGAAATTCATTTACTTGCCAATGTGCAACTGGTTTTAAAGGAACCCTTTGTGCAAATAAAGCCAATTGTTCATCCAACCCTTGTAAAAATGGAGCAACATGTACCGAATCAAGTAGCTCTTTTACATGCAAATGCCCTGCTGGTTTTTCAGGAAGTTTGTGTGGAACAATAGATCAAGATCCTACTACTGCAACAACTTTATCATACAAAATTACAGTCAAAACAAATCCATACTCCGGATCTGGAACAACAAGTCAAATTTCAATGAAATTAATTGGAGCAAATAAACAAACTGCACAATTTATTTTCAAGAAAGGAATAGCAGATGGAGCTAGTTTTACTTTAGATAGAACAATGGTCAATATCTTACCAATTCAATCAGCTTATATCTCATTAGATCCAGTAACTGATTCATGGGCATTTGATTCAATTTCTGTCAAAGTTGGTACTCAAACATATTCATTAACAGGAACTAGAACTCTTGTTTCTGCTGCTACATTTCCTTTATCATTAGAACAATAATAAATTATAAACTTTCTCTTGTAATTCTTCTTTTTTTCACTTTCTTCATGATCTTATTTCTCAAACTTTTTTTTTAACGGATCTACTATATCAAATTAAATTTTGTGAAGTTGAAAAAAAAAAAGGAAGAAATTGATTTCTATTGTATTTATGAAAAGGAAAGTTAATTTGAGAGGGAGGGAAATATTTATCAATGAGGAGAAGAAGAAAAAATTAAAATCTATTAAAGGTCTTGTTTGTAGTTTTGATCTTTTTGATCCTTTTGAGTTTCCTTTTCATTTTCAATTGGAGGTAAAGAAGAGCTTAATAATTCTCGAATTTCATTATCATAACTAGTCCATTCTGGAATAATTCTTGAGGCCATTGTAAGTTTGGGTTCTTTTGTCATGGGGTTATTGCACTAAAAATTTTGAAACAAAGAAAAATTAGAAGAGAATAAAATAAAATAAAATAAAAAGAAAAGAAAAGAAAAAAGAACAAAAGAACAAAATCATTACCAAATCTATAGTCTTTGCTTTTGAAAAAGTTTCATCGGAACACCAAGTTTCACACCAAAGCCATTCTTGAGGAAGAGAATGAATTGGAATAGCAAACTTTTTATTAATTTATTAATTTATTAATTTGAATTAGAAAAAAAATTGATCGAATCTCAGAAAAAAAAAAGAAAAAAAACTTGAATGTGATTAGGAAGATCTTGATCTAAATTTGCAAGGGAGTTTTTATCCATTGAAAGGGATTGATATTGACCACGTAATCTATCTCCTGCTGCAATGAGACGAAGTTTTTTAAGATCAATAACATACAATGCGCTATTTTCAAATTAAATTAAGATTTTTATTTTATTGATTTTTTTTTTTTTCAAAAAAAAATGTTAAATACCTAATATGATAAGGTCTTCCAGCTAAATGATCAGCCCACCAACCTGATTTCCAAAATCTAAAACCATTTGTTTCTTTTCTTGAATCACAGAATGGAGTATAACCATAAACTTTTCCATGAAGATTTTCATTCATTAGTTCTAATAAATCTGAACGAACAGTCTTAATTGAGAAAGAAAAATAGAGAAAGAAGAAGAAGAAAAAATTAGAAGTTTGTAAAATAAATTAATAAAATAAATAAATTGAGAACTTGATCAGCATCAACATAAATCACTTTATCAAGATCAAGAGGGAAAAGAACATCCAAAAATAAAATTTTATATCTAATGATATATATATATTTTTTTTTGTTTAAAAAAAAATTTCACAGGAAAAGAAAGTTTTTTTCTTACCCCCAAATAATTCTTTGTTTTTCAGTTTGAGCTCTGAGCCATTTGGGCCATTTATAAGTAACATATTCATATTTGAAACCATATTTTTCTGATAAAATAGGAATTGATTGCTATATTAAGAATGTTAAATATATATTGTGTTTTCTAAATTGTTAAGAAATGAACAAAACAAAACAAACCTTGAATTGGGGAGATAAAAAGTTTTTGATAAACCAAAATTTAACAGTTGATTTTGTATTTTTCATGACAGAAACAATCATAATCCTTAAAAATCTTTCGTATAAATGGCCTGAAGCAACTGAAAATACATTAATTTCAGCATGTGGATTGGTTTTGGTTGATTCTCCAGTTACTCTAAAAAATGAGATTATTTGGAGTTAAAGGAAGAAGAAAAAGAAAAGAGAAAAAAGAGAAGAAAAAAAAAAAAAAAAAAAAAAAAAGGAAGTTTTAA